>Ga0207667_10001047_pt1 | contig 35210 bp, 35 predicted proteins | sample KBSCornC52_FD_184301 | JGI IMG/M metagenome (GOLD analysis project Ga0207667, IMG submission 184301) | Corn rhizosphere microbial communities from Kellogg Biological Station, Michigan, USA - KBS Corn C5-2 (SPAdes) (version 2) | ecosystem: Host-associated > Plants > Roots > Rhizosphere > Soil ...
ACGCGGAGAAGTTCACCAACCGCTATCGCGACGAACTGCTCGCGATGATCGACGCGCGCGCCGCCGGCAAGGAACTGCCGAAGGCGAAGAAGGCGCCGGCCCGCGCCAAGGTCGTCAACCTGATGGACGTGCTGGCGGCCTCGCTCGAAGCCAACAAGAAGCGCAAGACCGAAAAGAAGAAGAGCAGCGCCGCCTAAGCGTCCGCCGCCGCGGCCTCTTTCGGTTCGTGGTTCGGCGCGCGGTGCGGGATGAAGATGCCGATGAGCAGGCCCAGCACCGCGAAGGCCAGCGGCTCCGCGCCCGCGTAGCCCGAGCCGTAGCGGCTGAAGATGCCGGTCGAGAGCAGCGGCGACGTGATGCCGGCCGCGGAGTCGAGCGACGAACTGACCCCGAGCACGGTGCCCTGCTCGCGTTTGCTCGCGGTGTTGCTGATCTGCGCGGTGACGCCGGCGTTGCCGAGCGACTGCCCGAACGCGAAGAGCAGCATCACGACCGCCATCATCCATATGGCGTGCACGAACGGCACCAGCGCGAACGACAGGATGAGGCTCGCCATCCCCCAATTCGCCATGCGGTAGTCGCCGGTATGCTCGGAGACCTTCCCGATGGCGAAGACGTTCATGAAGACGCCGATCAGCGCGAACGCCGAGAACGCGTAGAACGTCTGGATCAGCCCGAAACCGAGCTGCGCCTTGAAATAGAGCGCGATCACGAGATACCAGCCGTAGAGGCTCATCGACAGCGCGGCCTTCTGCAAGAGGATCGGACGCATGGCGCGATTTCCGAACGTCGAGAACACGTCGCCGAGACCGACCTTCTCTTCGTCGGCGGCCGGTTTGCTATGCGACTCCGGCAGCATGAAAACGGTCATGAGCAGGGTCACGAACTGCAGCGCCGCCGCCGCCACGAAAACGCCGGCGAAACCGAACTTGGCGAATACCGGAAGACCGATGACCGGCCCGAAGAACATCCCGGCTCCGAACATCGCGCCGATCAGGCCGAACGCGCGCGACCGCTCTTTCGGTTCGACCAGATCGGCGACGTAGGCCTGGGTGACGCCGATGTTGCCGCCGGATGCCCCTTCGACGATGCGCGCGATGAAGACCACCGCGATGGTCTGCGCGAACGCGAGCATCAGCCAGCCGACGATGGCGCCGATCTGGCTGATGATCAAGACCGACTTGCGCCCGATCCGGTCCGAGACGTTCCCCCAGATCGGCCCCGAGATGAGCTGGCAGACCGAGAAGACCGATGCGAGCACCCCGACCACGAACGGCGCCATGCCGAAATGCGTCACGAAATAGGGCAGCGTCGGGATCAGAATGCTGAACCCGACGATGTCGATGAACGTGATCCCGAGGATCGGGAGCAGTTTCCTGATCATGCGGCCGTGTGGTGCGGTTCGCCGCCGGTCGGGCAGGCGGCCTGGGCCCGACCGGGGAGCGGACCTGCCCCGATGGCGACCGGGGGACCGGCCCGTTCGGCGGCGCGGGCGACCGACTGCGGGTATGGGTCGAGCGGGCCCTCGTGCGAGATAGGTCGGAGTGCCGGGTTCATACGCCGCTTAGAAACGGCCGCCGGGAAAGCGGTTGCAGGTTCCCCGATAGTCCGATAGAATCGGTGTTCGCCCGTGCCCGGGTGGCGGAATTGGTAGACGCGCTAGTTTCAGGTATTAGTGATCGCAAGGTCGTGGGGGTTCGAGTCCCTTCCCGGGCACCATATCCAGAGTCGCTTCCAGGAGCGGCTCTTTTCATCCGTAGGAACCGGTCCGCTCGCGCCCGGAGTCTTGCGCCGCGCGACATGAACGTGAGCAAGGCGAGCCGGCCGCGACTGCGAATCGAACTCGTCGATGGACGATACGCCTTCGTCAAGCTTTCGGGGGATGGCTGCCGTCCTGGCGGCCTTCCTGATCGTCTACGGCTTGTGCGCCGTCCTCCGCGTCGATCCGTCGGCCGCCGTCCTGGCGGCCGTCCTCGCGCTCACGATGACGCGCGGCACCGAGCCCCCGACGCTTTCCGCGACGCTGATGCGCCTGATCGCCCTGCCGCTCGTCGCCGCTGCGGCCGCCGCCATCGGCCTCGTGCTGCACGCGAGTCCGTGGATCGGAGCGGCGCTCTTCTGCGGCGGGATGTTCCTCTCGATCTGGCTACGCCGGTTCGGCGATCGCGCGAGCGCGATCGGGCGCACCGTCGCGCTGCCACTGGTCGCGATCCTGGTCGTTCCGGTCCACGTCGCCGGCGGGCGCGGCCGCCTCGTCGATCTGCTGCTGGTCATCGCCGCGGGCGTCGTCGCAGTCCTGTGCGCGTCCGTCGCATCGGCATTCGGCAAGCGATCCGAAACCGTGCCGCGCGAGCAGCGGCGGGCGGCCGACGACGCGCCGATGCCGGTCAGCACGCGGATGGCGCTGCAGATGCTGGTCGCGCTGGCGGCCTCGTTCGCGATCGGCCTGCTCGCCCTGCCGGCGCACTGGCCGTGGATCGTGCTGACGGCGTTCATCGTGTGCAGTGGCGCGGCCGGCCGCGGCGACGCGCTCTACAAGGGTCTCCAGCGGCTCGCCGGCGCGGTCGGCGGCACCGTCCTGGCGGCGCTCATCCCGCACGTCGCAATGCCCACGCCCACGATCGCCGCGACCGTGATCTTCGCGATTCTCTTCGTAGGCATGTGGCTGCGCACCATCAACTACGCGTATTGGGCGGCCAGCGCGACGCTGCTGTTCGCGCTGCTGCAGCCCGCGCAGGCGGTCGCCGGCTGGGCGCTCTTCGGCGCGCGGTTGGAGTGCATCCTGATCGGCGCGATCTGCGCGGTGCTGGCGGCGTGGTTCGTCTATCCGATCCGGACCGAGGCGGTCGTACGGCTGCGCTTGGCGACGGCGCTCGGCGCGCTCGGCGAGCTGCTCGCGAGCGGGCCCGGCGATGCCGACCGGTCGACCAAGCGCGCGCGGTTCGAACATCACGCCCGGCAACTCGAGCGGGCCGCACCGCCGGTGGAGCTGCATCGCCGCATGGTCGGACCCGATGCCCGGGCGGAGCATCCCGCCACGTGGATCGCGAACGCGCGGATGCTCTTCACGCACGGTCGAGCGCTTGCGGACGGCTCCGGCCCGCGCGATCCGGAACGGGTCCGGCGCGCGCTCGGGAACGCTCGTCTCGCGATCCGGGATCGTTCCGGTATCGGAGCGACGTTGCTGCAGGCCTGCGAGCAGCTGCGGCCGCCGACGTGACGAGCGCGCCTACGGCGCCGGCGTGTAGCGTAGCACGACGGTCACGCGGCTCGGAGCGGTCGCGCTCGCGAGCGTCAGCGTCCGGGTGGAACGTCCGATCGCGATCGCGATCCTGACGAGGCGGTTGCCGCCGGTCGCCTCGGGATCGCCCACCAGACTCGGCACCTCGGCGTCGACGATGGTCGCGCGGGCGAACAGCGGGCCGGCGAGCGCGCTCGCGCTCCCGGCGGTCGCGGTGAAAGCGACGACGCCGCGCGTCACGTCGCCGGTCGACACCGGCGCCGATCCGGGCGCGCCGTAGGCGTACTCGTCGATGCGCGCGGCGGCCGCGTCGTACCGATAGGCGCGGAACGAGGGCCGGCGGAGCGCATCTTCGGTCGCGATGTCGACCTCGTGCCCGTCGGCGTTCGCGTCGCCCAGTACATCGTCGGCCGGAACGAAGACGCTCCACGAGCCGGCCGCCTCGGCATCCAGACGTTCCTCGAGCCGGTCGAGCGCGCTCTGCGCGTCGACGATCGACGACGCGCGCCGCGACCATCCGGCGAATGCATGCGCGGCGGAGACGAGGAACGCCGCCAGCAGAACGGATATGCCGGCGGCGATCAGGACTTCGACGAGGCTGAAGCCTCGCTGGGACTGCATGCGCCCGGGCCAGTACCCGGACGGCGCTATTTTACGACGACCGTCCCTCGCATGCCGCGATGGAAGGTGCAGTAGTACGTGTAGGTGCCCGGTTTTGCGAACGTGTGCGAGAAGCGCTCGCCTTTGGTGAGGTTGGGCGACCTGAACGTGCCGTCGTGGGCGGTCGCGGTGTGCGTCGCGGCGTCTTCGTTGATCCACTCGACGGTCTGACCGGCTTCGACGGTGACCGAGGCAGGGCTGTAGGCGAAGTCCTGGATCTTGACGATGTGCGGGCCGGACGCGCTCAGGCCGGCGACGGCGGGTTGGGTGGAGAGACCGACGCCGATCAGGCCGATGGCCAGCGCGGCGGAAAGCAGCAATGATTTCATATTTCTCACTAACGCATGACGAGTGTGAAAAAGTGCGGGCGTGCTACCCGGCGGGACTATTTTACCACGACCCTGGCCCGCATGTACGAGTGATCGTCGCAATAGTAGTCGTAGGTCCCGGGTTTGTCGAAAATGTGGACGTAGCTTCGGCCCTGGTCCAGCTCGCCCGAATTCCACGACGCGTCTGCGGCCGTCGCCGAGTGGAAGATGGCGTCGTCGTTGACCCACTCGACGCTCTGCCCGGCCCGGATGGTGACGGTCTCGGGGTCGAACGCGAAATCGTGCATATGGACGACCGCGACGGGCGCGGCCGAGGCCGTCGCAGCCGGCGTCGGGGCGACGGCCGGCGTGGGCGTGGGCGTGGGCGACGCTCCCAAGAGGCCGAGGGCGAAGACGGTGGCGAGCAATAGCGGTTTCATCCCCCTACTAACGCACGAAACGTCTGAGCGATTCGTGAATTTCAGGTGATTTCGAGGCGCCCGGTCGCGACCGTGACGGCGTGGCCGCCGATCCGCACCCCGGCGATCGCGTCCGGCCGCCCCAGGACCTCCACGAAGACCGTGCCGGGACGGCCGACGTGCCTGCCTTGGGAGACCGTGAAGATGGGCTCGGCGATCAGCCCGGCGGCGAAGGCGAGCGCGCTCATGGCGCCGCAGGCCGAGCCCGTCACCGGATCCTCGGGCACGTCGCCGGGCGGCGAGAAGTGGCGGGCGGCGAAGGCCGGACCGGCTCCCCGTAGCCGGACGAACGCGTGCACGCTCAGAAACGCGCGCGCCGTATCGGCGAAGAGCGCCGCGCGATCCGGCGCGCAGCGATCCAGCGCGCCTTCCGCGGCGAGCGGCACCATCAGCATCGGCGATCCGGTGGAGACGGTCTGCGGCGGCGGCGCGTCGAGCAGGTCGGCGACCGCGAGTCCGAGCCCGCGCGCGATCCATTCGGGCTCGACCGCGCCGAGAAAGCGCGGCGCGGGTTGGGTCATGGTGTAGCGCAGGCCGTCGCCGTCCCGGTCGCAGACCACCGGGACGGTGCCGGCCGGCATCTCGAAGGTCGCCTGGGCGCCGATCCGGCCGCGCCCGTGGAGCACGTGTGCGGTCGCGATGGTCGGATGCCCGGCCAGCGGCATCTCCTCGATCGGGGTGAAGTACCGCACGGAGGCGTGGGCGCGCTCGCTCGCCACCACGAAGGCCGTCTCCGAGAGGTTCATCTCGTTCGCGATCCGCTGCATCGTGCGCGCGTCGAGGTCCCCCGCGTCGGGGAAGACCGCGCACGGATTCCCCGCGAACGCGTCGCGCGTGAACGCATCGACCAGCACGAACTCGAGAGGCATATCCGGCGGTTCGCGGCGCAACCCCGGGGCGCCCGCGCGCGTCTTGAGGGCGTTATGCGTTTCAGAACTCTCGGACATTCCGGCCTCAAGCTCTCGGTCATCGGGCTCGGCTCGTGGCTGACCTACGGCAACACGGTCGACGACGGCACGACCCGCGCGGTGGTGCTGCGTGCGTGGGAACGAGGCATCAACTTCATCGATACGGCCAACATCTACGCCAAGGGCGCCGCCGAGATCGCGCTCGCCCCGGTGTTGCGCGAACTCAAGCGCGACGCGCTGGTGCTGGCGACCAAGGTCTACTTCCCGATGGGCGACACCGAGAACGAACGCGGCCTCTCGCGCAAGCATATCCGCGACCAGGCGCACCATTCGCTCCGGCGCTTAGGCGTCGACTACATCGATCTGTACCAATGCCACCGCTACGACGACGCGACCCCGCTCGAAGAGACGTGCGAGGCGATGAACGACCTGATCCGGGCCGGCCACGTGCTCTACTGGGGCGTCTCGGAGTGGAACGCCGACCAGATCGCGGCGGCCGTGAACCTGTGCCGCGGGCGCGGTTGGGCCGTGCCGATCTCGAACCAGCCGCAATACAGCGCGCTCTACCGCCGCATCGAGGCGCGCGTCTTGCCCGCGAGCGAACGCTATGGCATCGGCAACGTCGTCTGGTCGCCGATCGCGATGGGCATCCTGACCGGCAAGTACACCGATGCCAAGCGGCCGCCCGCGGATTCGCGCGCCGCCGGCAGCGAGGCGCAGTGGATGGAAGACTACATGACGCAGCCCATCCTCGACGCCGTCCAGAAGCTCAAGCCCGTCGCCGAAAAAGCCGGCTGCACCCTCGGTCAGCTCGCGCTGGCCTGGGTGCTGCGCGAACCCGCCGTCACCAGCGCGATCGTCGGAGCGACCAAACTCTCGCACGTCGATGAGAACGCCGCCGCCGCCGACCTCGACATCGACCCGGCGCTCTTCGAGGAGGTCAACCGCATCCTGGAGCCGGTGCTGCCGAACGACCCGATCTTGGCGTAGGCCGCCCGCAAATCGGCTGGTGCGAATTGTCATCCCGAGCGTCGGGAGCGAAGCGACCAGAGTCGAGGGACGCCTCGAAGACAGATCGTCGGGGCGTCCCTCGACTACGGTGCTCCGCACCTACGCTCGGGATGACACGTGTCCCGGCGCTCCTTCATCATGAGGCCGCAGCGTCACGGTCACCGGAGCATACAAGAAGGCCTAGGTCCGTTTGACCTAGGCCTTCTTGCTTGCTGCACTCTACGAGGAGTCGGCGGACCGGAATCGGTGGAGGTCGCTCCCGGCCCGTTCCATCGAACACGAGTCGTGCCCGATGAAAGTGATATGCCCGTTCTACTCCTCGGGCGCGGCGGTTGTTTCGTTCGTCTTAGTTGAAGCGTCTCATTATGGTCTGATCAACCTTCGGTCCCCAGCCGCCGAACGAGCCGTTCGCGTCGATGACGCGGCTCATCGTGAGCGTGGGACGTACTTCTTCTCTGGTACGTTCTTCTGAAACGACGTCTTCGTCGATTTCAATCGTAGCTTTCATAGCCTTATTCATACACGCGAAACTACCGGGCGGCTATGTCAATTGTTTCAACGCGCGCAATTCGCTCGGCGTGACGGGTGCGACATTTCTAGGTGCCCGCGTCGCCGCCGAGATGGAACACGTACTTCACGATCGTGCGATCGAGGGTCGTGTAGTCGGCCGGCGTCCCGAAGTTCACGAACAGCTCGTCGCCGCCGCGAAAACGCTTGTGGAAGGCCGCCGCGATGTTGGTGCCCTGCTGGGGCGAGAAGCCGCCGATACCGTTGATCGACCGCAACGAGAAGGTCATGTTGGAATCCGGGCCGAGGTTCACGCCCAGCGAGACGCGGCGGAGCCACTGCGATTCCAGCGTCGCGGCGGCGCGGTCGCGCTCGTAGGTGCCGTCGTACTCGAGGCCGAGCGAGAGCGTGCGGCCGATCGGGCGCGAGTGCGAGAGCGTGTAGAGGTGGAGATACTGGCCCCCGAAGTTGCCCCAGCCGGCCGAGGCGTCGATCGGGGCGGGGGTTCCGTCGCGATAGCCGACCGGCAGGAACGCCAGGTCGAACGCCTCGCTCTGGCCGTTGCGATAGCACGGAAAGCCGGTGTAGAAGGTGAACCCGACGGTCGGCCCGGAGCAGTCCGCGTTCTGCGGGATCTCGTAGCCCCGCAGCAGGCCGACCTGCGGCCCGGCGCCGTTGATCGAGAACCCGTTCTTGAACGTGGCGTTGAAGAAGATCCCGGTATCGGCCTGATGGACCGCGCCCGAGCGGTCGAAGAACCGGTCCCCGGCCAGGAACAGCCCCCAGTTCTTCATCCCCGGCGTCGAGCCGTTGAAGTTGAAGAAACTATTGAAGCCGCGGATATCCGAGTTGGTGGTGAAGCCGTCGAGCGGGCCGTAGTTCGGGGTGAGGTCGTTGTACTCGATCAGGCCTTCCCAGTTCGGCTTGTGCACGTCCACGAAGCCGTTGGTCGAGTGGGCGACGTGTTGCGGCAGATAGCTCCCGGTCTCGACCGAGTGGTCGAGCGACCATACGAAGCCGGTGTGCAGGTCGCGCCCGGCGATGCCCGCCTCGGTGGTGGCATCCGTCCCGGCCAGCGAATGATGGGCGAACACCCCGTCCGACCAGTACATGAACGTGCGGTTCGGCACCAGGTGCTTGTAGCCGTAGGCGATGTCGTCGAATGCGTTGCCGGTGGTCTGGTCGTAGCCCCGGAAGTGGAGCACGCCGAACGATTGCTTTCCGAACGACCCTTCGATCTTCTCGCCGGTATCGAACGGGCCGACCCCGGGCGAGTAGAAGACGGTGTTGGCGGCGGTCAGGAAGCCGCCGACCGGCGAGACGTTGGCGCCCGTGATGAAGTTCGCGCCCTGCGCGAAGAACGGCCGGTACTCCTGGAGCGCGCGCCGGAACTCTTGCGGCGCGATCGTCTGCTGGTCGATCTCGACGTTCGAGAAATCGGGCGCCAGCGTACCGACGAAGTTGATCGTCGAGGTGATCGGATACGACAGGTCGAGGCCGGCGACGCGCGCGTTCTGCGGCAAGAACCGTCCGTCGCTCTGGGCGAACAGCGTGCGGTCTCGACCCACGCTGCTCAGGCCGTAGACGTCCAGGCGCGGCTTCGGCCGGGACGCGGCCGCGCCGCCGGAGAGCTTGAGCCCGGTCAGCGCCGGATAGAAGCGCGGGTCGATGAAGTTCGGCCACTGGCCGACCGGCCCGTCGGGCATCAGCCCGTCGAACGCCCACGAGTAGTGCTCGTTGACGGACGCGATCGAGCGCAAGAAGTTGAACCGCCAGGTCTGCTCGCTGCCCGGCGAGAGCCGCATCACGTCGAGCGGGATGATCATCACCGCCGAGTAGCGGCCCTGCCCGATCTTGCCGGCCGCCCGCCATTTCGGCCGGTAGCGGGCGTTCTCGTTGGCCTGTTGATAGCGCACGCCGGCCGGCGTGGTCTCGAAGAAATAGACCTGAGAGGACGCGCCGCTGGTGTCGATCCCGATCCCGACGAAGTCGTCCAGGCCGAAGCCGACATCGTTGGTGGTCTGAGAGGCCAGGATGGGGTGGTCGGGCTGCTCCGCTTCAAAGCCTACGTACAGGTTGGTATCGTCATATAACAGGTACACGGTCGTCGGGTCGGTCGCCTTGCCGCGGGTGGTCAGGTTCGCCCATCCGCCGGCGTCGGGCAGCTTGCCTGCTTGCCAGGCCGGATCGCTCAGACTGGGGTCCAGGGCCAGCGGGTGGGGTGCCCGGATCGCCGGATAGGACTGCCCGAAGGACGTGGACGCCCGGCCGGGGAGAACGAAACTCCCGGCGGCGAGGAGCGTAAGCAAGGCGAAGAGGGGTATGCGCACGGCGGCTTCGAGCGTCGCGCAAGGCACTCCGACCCGTCTTGAGAAAAGCATCAAACTATTCTCGCGTGGAGCAAGGTCATGAGTCTATACCAGTTCGGTCCCTTCGAACTCGACGCCGAGCAACTGCTGCTCTCGGTCGCCGGCGTTCCGGTCGCCCTCGGGCCGAAAGTCGTCGAAACGCTCTTGGCCCTGCTCGAGCATCCCGGCGAGGTGCTCTCCAAGTCCGCGCTGCTCGACCGCGTCTGGCCCGACGGTTTCGTCGAAGAGGCCAACCTCGCGCAGAACATCTACGTCCTGCGCAAGACGCTGCGCGCGCATTGGGACGCCGACGCGATCGCGACGGTCTCGCGCCGCGGGTATCGCTTCGTCGGCGAAGTCCGGCTGGTCGAGCGCACCCCGTCGGCGCCGATCGCCGCGCCCGCCGTCCAAGACGCCGGCATTCCGCGCCGTAGCGCGCTTCGCCGGTGGGGCGGCGCGGCGGCCGCGCTCGCGGCCACGATCGTGCTCTCGTTCTTCGCGATCTCTTCGAACACCAGCGCGCATCTGGCCGGCGGCACCGCGCTCTCGCCCAAGGGCGCGCGTCTGTACGCCATCGGCCGCTACTATTGGAACCAGCGCACCGCGTCGGGCGTCACCAAGAGCCTCGCGTATTTCACGCAGGTCGTCGACACCGATCCGCGCGACGCGCGCGGCTACGCCGCGCTGGCCGACGCCAACGCGATCATGGCCGACTACGGCTACGGCTCCCTCAAGTCGCCGGTCTACATGGAACGCGCGCACGCCTACGCACAGAAGGCGCTCGCGCTGGATGCGGACTCGGCCGAGGCCTACGCGGTGCTCGGGATGATCGATTCCGAGATGATGAGCGAGAAGGTGCTGGGGCGCAAGGCCGCGGCCGCCCGCACGGCTCGCGGGATCGCCGAACTGCGCCGCTCGATCGCGCTCGACGCGTCGTACGGTCCGGCCCACGAGTGGTACGGCATCGCGCTGCTCGAAGGCGGACGCGCCCACGACGCGCTGCGCGAACTGCAGGCGGCCGCGAATCTCGATCCGCTCTCGATCTCGACGACCGCCTGGCTGAGCAGCGCGGCCTATCTCGACCGTCAATACGACGAGGCGATCGCGTACGCGCACCAGGCGATCGATCTCGCGCCGTCCCGCCCGGACGTCTGGCAGAACCTCGGCCTCTCGTACGAGGCCCGCGGCGACCGGGCGCTGGCGATCGCCACCTACAAGATCTACGCCACCAAATGCGCGAGCTGCGCGACGCAGGCGTCAGCCCTGCTGGCGCACGCCTACGCGGTCCAGCACGAGATGCCGCTCGCGCGCGCGGCGCTCGCCAAGGCGCAGGCCGATCCGAACGCGCCGCCCTCCGACATCGCGACCGCGCTGGCCGCGTTCGGCGAGCGCACGTCGGCGTTCGTCTGGCTGCGCCGCATGCACGGCTACCCGCACGCGCTGATCGCGCTCGATCCGCGACTGGACGTGCTCCGCCACGATGCGCGTTTCCGCGACTTCGTCCAAAGCCCGGCCTAAGAGCCCCGCATCGCCGTGTCGCTGTTCGCCGAATTGACCGTGCGGCCCGAGATCGCGCGCACCGGGGCCGCCCACGTCCGGGCGGTCATGGAGAGCGGAACCGTGCAGCGGCGCACCAAGGAGCTGTGCGCGTTGATGGTCTCGTGGCTGAACGCCTGCGAGCATTGCGTGAGCGCCCATAGCGACTACGCCGTCGAACTCGGCGTCCCGCAGGCGCAGCTCGACGCGCTGTTCGATTACGCGCGATCCGAGGCGTTCGCCGACGCCGAGCGGGCCGCGCTCTCGGCGGCGGTGGCGCTCACCCGCGAGCCGCGCGCGCTGCCGCCGGCGGTGCGTTCGGCCCTCGAAGCGCATTACGACGAAGGTCAGCGCGTCGAGATCGTCTCGGCGATCGGTCTGTTCAACTACCTCAACCGCAGTTCGAACGCGCTGACCTAACGCGCGCTGATGCGCGCGAGGACGCGCTCGACCGTGACCACGCGCGTGCCGGACAGCCGGTCGTGCAGCAGGATGCGCCGCCAGATGATGCTCAGCAGCATCGTGATCGGCCAGAGGATGCCGATCAGGATGCCGCGCCAGACGGCGCGCCAGGTGCCGACCTTGCGGAAGTCGACCGTGACCACGCGCAGCCCGGCGATCATCATCCCGAACGTCTGCCCGGTGAACGCGACCAGCACGATCATGTAGACCGGGAAGAACAGCGGGAACCCGATCCGTTCGATCCTCCTCCCGAACGATCGCACGGCATCGACCGCATCTTGGTACGGGTAGACCGTGACCTCGTCCGGCGAAGCCGTGGGCGCCGGGATCGGCGAGGGAGCGGGTCTGGCCGATCGCGCCGCGGTCGACCTGATCGGGGTCTTCGTACTGTTGATGATGACGGGCGAAACGCCGAACGACGTCATGATCGCGAGCACCACGATGGCGTCGATCGAATACGCCGCGAACCGCCGCCACCATCCGGGGCAATCCTCGACGTCCACCTTGACGGTGCCGGGCTCGGGCAGCGCGGGCGGCTGTTCGGGCGGAGACTCGCGCAAGAACCATTCCTCCGCCACCGTGTAGGCGTGCGAGGCGACGAAGCGCTGCAGCGACGCGATGCGCGCGGTCGCGTAGGGTTCGGAGCCCAGCCACGTGCCCCAGCGCAGCACCGAGTCGTTGGCGATCTCGCGCGCCTGCTCGGCGAAGGCGGCGGTATCGACCTTGCGGCCGAACTCGTGGAACTCGGCGACGGCGATGGCGCGGAGCGCCGCGTCGAACGATCCGCAGACCAGCAGGCCGACCTTATCGCAGGTGAACGTGCAGCGGCGCAGCCACGGCCCGAACAGCACGGCCACCAGCGGGTTCTCGCGGCCGTTCACGCTGAGCAGCGAGAGGTAGCGGGTGTGGCCGGCCGCGATGTGCCCGAGTTCGCGCCCGATCATGAAGGCCAGCTCGTCGTCCTCGAACTCCTCGATCCAATGCGACGAGATGATCAGCGCGTACGGCTCGCCGAAGCCCAGACCGGCGACCGGCACGTAGTTGTCCTCGCGCGCGAAGATCAGCGGCATCGGGATCTCGAGGGTGGCGCAGGCGCGCTTGACGATGCCGAAGACGCGCGGGTACTGGCGCTCGTGGATCATCACCGAGGAGCCGATCAGGCGGCCGCGGGCCAGCGTGATGTAGAGCATCGCGCCGACCAGGAACAGCGCGACCTGGGCCGGCCCGATCGATTCGTGCAGGACCGCCGCGATGACGAGCGCGGCCGGGAACGCCAGCGGGACCGTCAGCCAGAAAGCTAAGCGTTCTTGAGGATCGCGAAGCGAGGACGGTCCGTCGAAGAGTCGGTGCACTTCGCATTCTCGCCCGTAGGCGCTCCGCTTTCCTCTACGGGAGGCGCGAGTTTGATGCCGCGCCCGCCGTTGCGCTTGACGACGTACATCTCGCGATCGGCCGCGCGGATCAGCTCGGAAGCGGTTCGGCCGGCGGGCGGATGGACCGCGATGCCGATCGAGGCGTTGATGCGGAACGACGCGCCCGCGATGGTGAAACGCTCGTCGAACGAGGCGAGGATCTTGCGGGCCGCCCCGACGGCGGCCTCGTCGCTCTGCAGATCCTCGAGCACGATCACGAACTCGTCCCCGCTGGGGCGGGCGACCGTATCCGACGAGCGGATCTGTCGCTCGAGCCGGCGGCCGACCTGTTCGAGCAGTTCGTCGCCGGCCGGATGACCGTAGCGATCGTTGACGTGCTTGAAATCGTCGAGATCGAGGAAGAGGACGGCGCAGCAGGTGTGCGTGCGCTCGGCCCGGGTCAAGGCGCCGCGCAGGCGTTCCTCGAGGAGCGCGCGGTTGGGGAGCTTGGTGAGCGAGTCGTAGTGCGCCAGGTGCTGGAGTTCCGCCTCGCGTTGCTTGTGGCAGGTGATGTCGAGCAGGCTGCCGATCTGGGCGACCGCGGTGCCGTCGCGATCGTAGATCGTGCGCACGCGTTCGCGGACCGCGCGTTGGGCGCCGTCGGCCCGCACGATGCGGTGCTCGCAGTGGTACCCCTCGCCGTTGATCTCGCCGAGCGAGATCGCGCGCGAGACCAGCTCCCGGTCCTCGGGATGGTCGAAGGCGCGGACGTCGATCAGGCCGACCTCCGGGTCGAGTCCGAGCAGCCTCGAAAGACCCTCGGAGACCATCAGCCGGCCGGTCGCGAGGTCGCGATGCCACGAGCCGGCGCCGCTTTGGCCCTCGGCTTCGGCGTAGGCGACCAGGCGGGTGCGGGCTTCGTCGTCGGCTGCACGTGCGGCGGCGCAGCCGGCGACGCCCGCGATCGCGCCGTCGGGCGCGACCATCGGATCGAGGCGGACCGCATAGGTCCGGCCGTCGATGATCGTTTCGAGACTGACCGGTTCGCCTTCGAGGGCCCAGCGGTGGGCGACGACGACGATGCCGAACGGGTCGTGGGCGGTCCAAAGCCCACCCACTTCGAGAGGTTGCTGCGCTCCATCCACCCGCAGCAGATCACGTAGCCGAGCCGTAAGCGACGTGATCCGCAAGCTGCGATCGGTTACCCAGACGAGTTCCCGGTCTTCTGTGGACAAGAGGTTCCTCCGAAGTGAGTGGGCCTGCACCTATGATGGGCCTTCGGCCCCTCCCGGGGCATCCGTGGAAACCCCTAATTCTGCCCGGCACGAGACTGAGGGTCCGGGGGCGTCGACAGCAGAAAACGGAGGGTTGATGAGCACGCGCCCGAGCGGACAGACGGTGTTGATCGGTCGCTCTTCCGAGTTGGCCGCCCTTCAAGCGCGCATCGACGGTCTGGCCAACGGGAGCGGAGCCGTGGTGGTGGTCTCGGGCGAGGCCGGATCCGGCAAGACCCGGCTGCTCGAGGAACTGTTCTCGAAGATCAAGCCGCCGGTGCTGGCGACCGTCGCCACGGTCTACGACTACGCGCAGGCCCCGTATGCGCCCATCCGGGACCTGCTCGCGGCGCTCGATGCGCGCGCGCCGAAGCTGCTGGCCAAGGACGAAGGGCTGCGCGCCGCGCTCGAGCCGATCCGCGCGCTCGGCGATGCCGGCGAAGGCGGCGACCCCCAGGCCGCGCGCCGGCGCGCGCTCGATGCCGCGGTCGAGGCGTTCGTGAGATACGCGGCCGCCGCTCCGCTGGCGATCGCCATCGAAGACGTCCAGTGGATCGATCAGGCCTCGGCCGACGTGCTGCTGCACGTCTCCGCGCAGGTGGCACGCGCTCGCCTCGCGCTGGTGCTCACGTACCGTACGAACGACGACGCCGAGACCGAGGCGGGGCGCGACCTGATCGCCCGCCTGGCGCGCCGCGCGCGCGGCGGGTCGATCGCCTTGCACGCGCTCTCGGACCTGGATGCGCGAGCCTTGGTCGACGCCGCCGCCGGCGCCGAGGTCGGTGCGGCCACGCGCCGGTCGATCTGCGAACTCGCCGACGGCAACCCGCTGCTGTTGCTCGAGCTGACCGAACACGCCGCCGACGCTCCGCGCGGCAGCGGCGATGCGCTCCCGCTCTCGCTGCGCGCGCTGGTGGACGAACGGATCGCCGCGTTCGAACGCGACGAGCGCTACGCACTGCAGGTCGCGGCGCTCTTGGGCGAGTTCGACGCCGAGACGCTGGTCGAGGTGGCCGGGTCCGATCGCGAAGCCGTGCTCGGCTTGCTCCGGCGCGCGCTCGCCAAACGCGTCCTGATCGAAGCGGCCGCCCCGCGGGCGACCTATTCGTTCCGGCACGCGCTGATCCGCCGAGCCGTCTCCGATCAACTGTTGGCCGCCGAGTGCACGCAGCTGCATGCGAAGATCGCGCGCCTGCTCGAGACGCGCAGCGTCGCGCCCGCGACCATCGCCCAGCACTACGAACTCGCCGGCGAGAGCGGACTCGCGCGTGGCGCGTACGCGCTGGCCGGCGATCGGGCCGTCGCGGCGCTCGCGTTCAGCGACGCGTCCGACGCCTACGCGCGCGCCATCTCCGTCTGTCCGATCGACGACGAAGCGCTCGCGATCGCGTGGAAGCTCGTCGATGCGGCCAACCTCTCGGTCCACCGGCCCGAACATATGCCGGTGATCGAGGCGCTGTGTTCGTACGCCGCGGGGTCGGGCGCGCGCGCGGCGGCGGCGCGCCTGCAGATCGAGGTCGCCCGCTGGTACTTCACCGCCGGCCACGACGACCGCGGCGCCGATGCGGCGGCTCGCGCCTACGCGATCGCCGAGAGCGTCGCCGACGAGGCCGCGATGGCGGAAGCCGCGTCCTTGGCCGGTTGGTACCTGGCCTCCATGCGGGAGTTGGACGAAGCGAACGGCTGGCTCGACCGCGCGGCCGCCGTCCTCGCCGCCGGTTCCGCGCGCTCGCTCATGTGGTATCACGAGGCCCGCGCGGTCGTCGACGTGCATTCCGGCGCTTGCCTCACGTGGCGCGAGGATCTCGAGCGTTGCCTGGAGATCGCCGGCACGCAGCACGTCACGGGCGCCCTTCGGCGCGTCGCGTCGGCCGTCGGACTGGCGCTCGCATCGAATCTGGACGACTACGACTTCGCGCTCTCGTGCCTGCACCGGGGTGAAAGGCTCGCGGCCGAAGCGGGCGTCGAGCCGACGACGCTCGCGCCGATCACCGCGTACGTGCACTACATGCTCGGCGATCTTGCGGCCGCGCGCCGAACGCTGATCGCCGGCTTCGCAGGGGCCGGCGACATCCTCAACACGACTAGCATGCTCGCGCGCACGGGCATCCCGGTCGCCCTCCGGCTGGGCGACGTCGACCTGCTGCGGCGGTGCACGAGCGAGAATTTCCTCGACTTCGCCTATCAGGCCAGCGTGCCGGTGCACTTCGGTCCGGTCGCCGCCAGCTTCGCGGAGAAGCTGGTCGCGGACGGCCGCCGCGCCGAAGCCGCGACGCTGATCGCGCGCACGGTCGCGCGGCTCGATCGCGCCGGGAACAATCTGGCGATCCTCGCGGACGTGGCGCGCTTCCGGGTGGCCGAAGCGAAGCAGGCCGCGCGCGATCTGCTCGAACGGCTGGCGCCCTCCAGTCGCTCCGGGGCGGCGGTGCTGGCGCTCTTCGATGCGTACTTCGCGTCGGGCGACGAGCGCAGGCGACGCGCGACCGCGGCGGCGGCGGGTTTCGCCGCGCTGAAGTGGCCGCTCTGGCAGGCCGAAGCCCTCGAACTCGCGGGCGACGCGGCCGGCGCGCGCGACATCTACGCCCGCTGCGGCGCGGTCGTCGACAAACAGCGCCTCGATGCCGAGCGCGGCGCCGGCGAGGTTCCGGGCGGACTCTCGCGACGCGAATGGGACGTCGCGCAACTCGTCGCCGAAGGCAAGTCCAATCGCGCGATCGCCGAAGCCCTCGTGCTCTCCGAGCGGACCGTCGAGAACCACATCGCGTCGATCTTCAACAAACGCTCGCTCCGTTCGCGCGCCGAGATCGCGACCTTCGTGGCGCGGGAAGAGCGCCTACCGCTCGCCAAGTAATGCCGGGAGCCACGTTCTTAGCTTAAGGAGTGCCTGATGCGTCCAATTCACGGTCGCCTGCTCGAGAGGTCGGGCGGCCCGACCCCTCCCCCGGGCGGAGCCGGCGGCGACAGCGCCGCGCCCGAAGAAGAGACCGGCGAGTAACTGATCCACGAGGGCCTCGGCAAGTGACCGGGGCCCTCGAAATTTCTTTCGCCGGGGGCTTGACGGCTCCGTACCCCTCTGCTATTGTACTAGTGTACTAGTACGACAGAGTGTTGATACAGTACGCAGAAAGGTTTTCCATCATGACGCACCGCCCGTATCGCCCCGAACCCTCCCTGACCCTCGAGCAGCGCGCCCAGATCCGCCCGATGGCGATCGCGCCGAACCCCATTTTCCAAGGCTGGGGCCCGAAGTTCTAAGAGAGGCACTATGCCCATCATCATGACGGTCGATCCACGCAGCGGGGTCCCGATCTACCTCCAACTGATCGAGCAGATCAAGCGGTCGGTAGCCCTCGGGATCATGGCCGGCGGCGAGCAGCTCCCCACCGTGAAGCAGCTCGCGTTGGATCTCACGATCAACCCGAATACCGTCGCCCGCGCCTACCGCGACCTGGAGCGCGACGGCGTGATCGAGACCTCGCCCGGCCGCGGATCGTTCGTCCGCGGAGACGGCGCCGCCCAGACGACGGCGCAGAACGCCGGCGCCGACGTGGCCCGCGAGAGCTTCGAGAACGCCGTTCGCGAGGCGAAATCGCTCGGTCTGGACCGCGGCGCGGTCCGCGAAATCTTTGCTGCATCTCTCGACCGTTGGCTCCCGGAGGGACCATGAGTACCATCTCCATCTCGCACCTGCGCAAGGCGTACGGGCCGTTCGTGGCCGTCGACGACGTCTCGATCGAGATCCCGACCGGCACCGTGTACGGACTGCTCGGCCCCAACGGCGCCGGCAAGACCAGCACGTTCAAGTGCATGCTGGGGCTCGCGAACTGCGGCGCCGGACAGATCGCCTACGACGGCCGGCCGCTCGCGCCGGCGACGTTCGAACGGATCGCCTACGTCCCCGAGCGCGCGGTGCTCTACGATCACCTCACGGTCGCCGAACATTTCGAGATGACGCGCCGCGCGTTCAAGAAGTTCGACGTCAAGCGCGCCACCGAGCTGGTCGGCCAGTTCGGGGTCGACCCGGGCAAACGGGCCCGCGCGTTGTCGAAAGGGATGAAGACGGCCACGATGGTCGCCATCGCCTTCGCCCGCGAACCCGACTTCCTGATCCTCGACGAGCCGACCAGCGGTCTCGACCCGGTCAATCAGCGCAGTGTCCTCAACTTGATCATCAACGAGGCGACGCGCGGCTGCACGATCCTGTTCTCGTCGCATCAGATCGGTCAGGTCGAACGGGCCGCCGAGCGGATCGCGATCCTCCAGAAGGGCCGCTTGGTGCTCGAAGGCGCGGTCGACGACCTCAAGGCCGATCGCAAGATCGTCGAAGGCATCCTACCGAGCGACGATTTCTCGGTCAACGGCTTCGCGGCCGACAAGCGCATCGCGCGGGTCGACAAGCAGGGCCGGATCCTGCGCTTGACGGTCGTCAACGACCCCGACGAGATCGCGAGCCGGCTCGGCGCGACCGGCGCCCAAGGCGTGCGCGTCGTCGATCTCAATCTTGAAGACATATTCATCGGCGCGGTCGCTCCGGATACGAGCAACGCCGTCGTCGTAGAGGGAGCCAACTGATGGCCTACGTTGAATGGCTGCGCGTCAAGAAGACGCTGATCGTCCTCTCCATCGTCCTCGGCGCGCTCTTCCTGATCGCCGTCGTGATCCGCATCTCGGCCAACTCGGAGTTCGGACCGGGACGCCTCAAGAGCATGATCGGAGACGGCGCGACCGTCGTCTCGACCCAGGCCGTCCCGGGCGGCACGCGTACCGTCTACAAGACCAAGAACGGCGACACGGTCACCGTGACCGATCGCGGCGCGGACGGGGTCACCGGCATCGTCACCGGTCCGACGGTCGACGCGAAGAGATCGAAGAACCAACACGTCCGGGTCGGCCCGTTCAGCATGACCGCGAGCAAGACCGAGGTCGACTTCGAGACGAACGGACCGATCGACGTCGGCATACTGTTCGCGTATCTCACGATCTTCGGCGCGATCGTCGCGACCGTGCTGGCCGCTCCGCTGGCCCGCGAGAACGAGCGGCTCGAGGTGGCCTGGACCAAGCCGATCGACCGGACGCTCTACGCCCTGCAGCTCTACGGCGTCGATATGATCGGCATCGTCGCGGCCATGCTCATCATGCTGGTCGCCTGCATCGCCGCCTATACGCTCTTCCAAATACCGCATCTCACCCTGACCGCAGGCGGCGCGCTCCACGCGCTGGTGGGGATCGTGGCATGCGCGGCGTGGTACGCGATGTTCGCCGCGATCACGTCGTGGATGAAGCGCGGGTTCGGCGCGTTCATCGGGATCGCGTGGCCGGTCGCCCTGTTCGTCCCGGGCCTGGCCCTCATCGGCCTGGGCGGATCGGTCATCGGCGAGACGTTCCACTGGTTCTTCCAGATCCTGGCGGCCGTCGATCCGCTGGCCTACCTGAACCTGTCGAGCGGCATACCGCGCCACAACATGGGCCTGGCGAGCATCGATGAACCGCTCAAGCTCCTCGTCCTCGCGGCACTCGCACTCGTCTACGCCGGCGCCGGCCTGATCGAATGGCGCCGGGTGGAGGCTTAAATCATGGAGTTCGTCGGTACGAAATTCAGCATCACGCTCGGCGCGTGGAGACTCCGGTTCGATCTCGCGTTCGAAGAAGTCGAAGAGCGCATCCCGCCCGCCAGGTACGTCCCGCATAAGATGCGCGTCGTCCCGATGGACGACCGCGTCGAGCACCGGGCGTAAGAGCGGCTACAACACGAAGCCGGTGGGGTGCGCCGGCTTTTCGTATTTGAAGCCGTCTTTGCCGATCGAGTAGAAGTAGATGTTCGGATCGATCGGGTCGCCGTTGAAATCGAACGCGTAGGAGCCGGTCAGCGTCTGGTAGGTCGCGCCCGCGGTCAAGGCTTGCAGCGTCGCGATGCGCTCGGTCGCATTGACCCGCTTGATCGCCGACATCACGATCTGGGCCGCGGAGTAGCCGTACGCGGAGAACGCCGTGACGTCGCCGACCTGCGCGCTCAGATCGCCCAGGAGCATGAAGTCGCCGGGGGCGCGCTTGAGCGGCGCGAACGACGTCGCGACCAGCGCGCCCGTCAGCGCCTTGCCGTACAGCGCGATCGTCTGCGGATCGTAGAAACCGTCGCCCAGTCCGATCGCGCCCTCGTATCCGGCGGCGACGAGCGCCGGGATCAGCGGCCCCATCGGCCCGAGTTTGCCGGCCAGGAACAGGTAGTCGGGCTTTCGCGCGACGATCGCCGCGGCCGCGCGGGCGTAGTCCGGATCGTCGGATGGGAACGCGACCCCTTCGGCCGCGATCTTGAGCGCCTTGGCCTGGGCCACGAATCCTTGCGCCAGTCCCGCACCGTACGCGCCGTCCTGGAGGACGGCGAGCGCCAGCGTGGTCTTGACCTGCGGCAGGATCGCCCGCGCGAACAGTTGGCCTTCGGTGGTGTCCTTGGTGGGAAGACGGAAGACGTTGCGATAACCCCGCGCCGTGATCGCGTCCGCCGTGCTTGCGGGCACGATCAGCGGCATGCCGTCGTTCGAATATTCCGGGATCGCCCCGACCGTCACGTCGCTCGTCAGGCCGCCGATGGTCGCCATCACCGTCAGATCGCCGGCCGCGAACTGCGCGTTGGCGATCGCGATCGCGAGCGCGTTCTGATCGTCGAACGTGCGGATCGCGAAGACGCGCTCGAGCGGTGCGGAGTAGCGGTTGTTATAGTCCACCGCGGCGCGCGCCCCGGCCACGATCTGCTGTCCGGAAGCGGCCAGCGGCCCGGAAAGCGGCACGTTGACCGCGATCGAGAGCACCTGACGATACGGCATGTTGGATTGCGCGCGGGCGGGCAGGGCCGAGGCGGCGCCCGCGAGGGCGGCCCCTCCGGCGAGAAAGCGAGAACGACGCATGACTACCTCCCTAACGTGAACCCGGCGACGGTCGTCGCTAGGAAGAGCACCGAAAACACCATATTCGCGACGAAGATGCGCTCGTTGAGCACGAAGACGTTGGGCGCGCCGCGATAGTCGGCCAGCTCCTTGCCGATCAGCGCCAGCACCGCGACCAGACCGAGATAGTACGGCCACGCCGGCCGGGCGAGCAGGCCGGCGGCCAGCAGCAGAAAGCCCATCAGTCCGTGCATCGCGACCGGTAGCGTACGCCCGGCGCCTTCGCCGAACCGGGCGGGCAGCGACGAGATGCCTTGCTCGGTGTCGGTCGGCAGGTCCATCAACGCGTAGGCGATGTCGAAACCGGCGACCCAGACGGTGACCGCCAGGAACAGCAGCCCGGCCGGCCACGAGACCGTGCCGGCGATGCCGATGTAGGCGCCGAGCGGGGCGAGCCCGTCGACCGCGCCGAGGACGAAGTGGGTCGTCCAGGTGAAGCGCTTGCACAGCGGATACGCGAGCACGCCGATGGCCGCGATCGGCATCAGCTTCACGCACAGCGGGTTGAGCTGCCAGGCCGCGATCAGCAGCAGCGCGAGGCCGAGCACGATCGCCCACAGCATGGCGGACGGCGCGAGCGCTCCGGTCGCGAGCGCGCGCCGGGCGGTGCGCGGGTTGGCCCGGTCGATGTCGCGGTCGAGATAGCGATTGGCGGCCATCGCCGCCGTGCGCGCGCCGACGACGGCGAGCGTGATCCACAGCAGCGACCACCACGACGGGATCCCGCGCGCGGCGAAGACCGCGCCCGTGTAGGCGAACGGTAGGGCGAAGAAGGTGTGTTCGGGCCGGATCTCCTTGACGAACAGGCGCAGCGCGCTCAACCCTGCCCGCTCCAAGCATCCGGCACCAGCATCTTGCCGATCTTGTCGAGCCCGTATTCGCGCCAGCGCCGCTCGACCAGATCGCGGGTGGGCGCGTCCATCGCGATATCCGGCGGCCATTCGCGCTCGTAGCCTTCGGCCGCGGTCTTGCGGGTCGCATCGATGCCCATCTTCATGCCGTAGGCGACCGTGTACGAACCGTGGTCGAGATCGTCGACCGGACCGGGCATCATCACCACGTCGCGTTCCGGCGCGAGGTTGTTGAGCACGAACCAGGCGACCGCGCGGGGGTCCTGCACGTCCACGTCGGCGTCGACGATCACGAGCGCGCGGGTGAGCATCATCATATGGCCGAGGCCCCAGAGCGCGTTCATCACCTTCTTGGCGTGACCCGGATACGATTTCTTGATCGAGACGATCGCGAGGTTGTGGAAGCCGCCTTCGACCGGCAGATTCATATCGACGACCTCGGGCAGCACCATCTGCAAGAGCGGCAGGAACAGCCGCTCGGTGGCTTTGCCGATCCAGGCGTCTTCCATCGGCGGCTTGCCGACGACGGTCGCGGGATAGATCGCGTCCTTGCGATGCGTGATGCAGGTGACGTGGAAGGTCGGATAGGCGTCGGCCAGGCTGTAGACCCCGGTGTGATCGCCGAACGGACCTTCGGTGCGCACGTCCGTATTGTCGACGTAGCCTTCCAGCACGAACTCGGCATCGGCCGGGACCTTGAGATCGACCGTCTTGCACTGCACCAGTTTGACCGGCTTGCCGCGGAGCAATCCGGCGAACGCATATTCGTCGAGCACGGGCGGGAGCGGCGCGGTAGCGGCATAGGTGATCGCGGGATCGGCGCCGATCGCGACCGCGACCGGGATCCGTTCGCCCCACGCGTCGGCGTGTGCGCGGCCCTGCTTGTGACGCTGCCAGTGCATGCCGGTCTCGGCGGCGTTGTAGACCTGCATCCGATACATGCCGACGTTGAAACGCCCGCTCTTCGGATCTTTGGTGACGACCAGCGGCAGGGTGACGAACGGGCCGCCGTCGAGCGGCCAGGTGGTCAGCACCGGGATCTTCGTCAGATCCGGCTCCGGCATCACGACGTCCTGGCACGAGCCCGACTTGACCGTCTGGGGGATGGCGTTGGCGAGCGGCGCGAACGACTTGAGCGCGCCGAGCTTGTCGAAAAAGCCGCTGCTCTCGGGCGGGCTGATGTCGATCAGATCGCGGAGGCGACCGGCCGCTTCGTCGAGCGTGGCGGCATCGAGCGCCATCGCCATCCGCTTGTGCGTGCCGAACTGATTGGTGAGCACCGGAAACGCCGAGCCTTTGACGTTGGTGAAGAGCAGGGCGGGGCCGCCCGCTTTCACGACGCGGTCGGTGATCTCGGAGATCTCGAGGTACGGATCGACGGGAGCGGAGATCACGTGCAGGTCGCCGCTCTTCTTGAGAGCATCGACGAACGCGCGCAGCGAGTCAAACGGCATCGATGCGTGCTTCGAGGGATACGCGTCGTGTCATCCTGAGGAGGCCAGCAAGGCGGCCTCGAAGGTCCTCCTATGCAGTTCATGTCGATCTCCCGGCGGCGGACCGAGGCGTTTCCGCCCGAAGCGTTCGAGGCGTTGATGGATGCCGAGGGCCTGCGCGTGCGCGAACTCTACGCCGAGGGTTCGCTGCGCGCGCTGTGGGGACGGACCGATATCCCCGGCGCCGTGATGGAATGGGAAGCGCCCGACCAGGCCGCCGTCCAAGCGGCGCTCGACTCCCTGCCGATCGCGCAGCGCGGCATGCTCGAGGTCCAGATCATCCCGCTGCGGCCGTACCGGGCGTTCTGCCCGCCGGAGTAGAGCCGCTACGACAGCCGGGGCAGCGTCGCGACGAAGCACGCGCCCGGCATCTCGCCCTCGAGTTCGAGCCGGCCGTCGTGCGCGCTCGCGATCCAGTGGGCGATCGAGAGCCCTAGCCCGTGACCGCCCGCGTCGCCCCCGGCGAACCGTTGGAAGAGCCGTTCGCGCAGGCCGGGAGCGATGCCGTCCCCGTCGTCCCGCACGCGCAGGTACGCCGCGCTCGCGTCGCCGCCGCACTCGAGCACGATCGTCTTCTTGGCGTGACGCAGGGCGTTCTCGAGCAGGTTGCGCGCGAGCTCGCGCAAGCGGCGTTCGTCGCCGTCGACGATCGCACCGGACGCGAGCACGCGCAGTTCGAGACCGGCGCCGCGCGCGCGGGCGTCGAACTCGCGCGCGCACGTCGTCACCACGTGCGCGAGATCGACCGGCTCGCGCTGCAGCAGGCCCGGGCGCGGTTCGCGCGCGAGCGTCAGCAGATCGCCGATCAGGGCGCTTGCGTCCAGAGCGGTCCGGGCGATCGTGTCGAGGTGCTCGCGGGTCTGCGGATCGGCTGCGATGCGGGCCGCCTGGGCGACCGTCGCGATGGTCGCCAGCGGCGAGCGCAGCTCGTGGGCGGCATCGGCGGCGAACTGCTGCTCGCGTGCGCGCGCTTCGAAGAGCGGCCCCAGCGACGCGCGCGCCAGCGCGTAGGCCAGCAGGCCCACCGCGATCAGGACCGGCACGTCGGCCGCGACGATGGTGACGAGCACGTGGTTCATCGCGCCGTGATAGCCGCTCTGTCCCTCCGGCGTGTCGAGCGCGGGAGCGAGCAGACTGCGGTACTGCCCGCCGATGAGCCAATAGGCGTAGAACGAGATGCCCGCCAGCACCGCCGCGAAGATCGCCACGTAGACGGCCGTCAGGCGCGCGATCATGCGGTCAATTTATATCCGACGCCCCAGACCGTCTCGATCACGTCGCGTCCGCCGGCGACTCGCAGCTTGCGCCGGAGCTGGCTGACGTAGACGTCGACGATGTTGGACGACCCTTCGAAGTCGTAGTCCCACACGCGCGCCAGCAGCTGCGCGCGCGAAAACGCGATGTTGGCGTTGCGCGCCAAGAACTCGAGCAGGCGGAATTCGGTCGTGCCGAGATCGAGGGCGAGCCCGTCGTAGCGCGCTTCGCGCGAACCGGTGTCGACGATCAGCTTGCCGGCGGTCGCGACCGAGGAGACCGGCTTGTCGCCGCGACGCAGCAGCGCGTTCACCCGCGCGATCAGCTCCTCTTCGACGAACGGCTTGATCAGGTAGTCGTCTGCGCCGGCATCCAGTCCGCGCACGCGGTCCTCGACGGCGTCGCGAGCGGTCAGCATCAGGACCGGGGTGTGGATCGATTCGGCGCGGGCTTCGCGCACGATCTCGAAGCCGGTCTTCCCGGGGAGCACGACGTCGACCACGGCCGCGTCGTAGGTCTCGCGCAGGAGATAGTCGAGGCCGGCCACCCCGTCGGTGGCGACGTCGACCGCGAACTTGCGGGCCTCGAGCATCGCTCGGACGGCGTTCGCGATCGGCAGGTTGTCCTCGATCAGTAGGATCCGCATGGCTGCCGCTAGAGATTCGCGGGCCAGGGGAATCCTACTGTCAGAGCGGCGCCGAGTTCGCCTTTTCCGCCGATCGGCTGGACCTGCTGGATCAGGAGGCGCGCGTGCGGCGTGACGTGGAAGGCGCCGTAGTAGACGACGTCGCGGGTGAGGAACGGGTTCTCGACCGCGTCGTAGCGGATCCCCAGATAGACGTGCGGGGTCGGATAGAACTTCAGGCGCGCGTACCCGCCGCTGGAGCTTTGGAACGTGCCGAAGCCATCGACGTTGGCGTCTCGGCCCCACCACTGCTCGGCCTGGAAGTCGAAGCGCTTGACGCGCACGTGGCCGAGCAGCCCGAGGCGGTTATAGCCGTCCTCGAAGGCGGGCCGGCCGGTCGGGACGATCCGCCGCGTGCCGGCGACGTCCTCGGCGCCGATATCGATGCCGTTTCCGATCGGGGCGTCCGCGAAGACGCCGATCTCGGGCGAGGCCGCGCTGCTGATCACGCCGGTCGCGACCGGCTTGCCGCCGTAGGCGGCGCCCTTGTACTCGCCGAGCGCCGCGGTCAGGTCCAAGCGGGTCGCGCCGACCGTGCGTTCGGCCTGGATGCCCCAGCGCGGCGAGGAGAGCGGCAGGTCGTTCAATCCGACGTGCGCGCCGTAGTAACCGTACGGCGCCAGGTCGTCCAGCCGCTGGCCGGGCGATTGCGCGAGCGGGAGTTCGAAGAGTCCCGCCCGGTAGAGCGAGCGCGTGTGCGCGTTGTAGGTGTCGAGATAGCCGAGGAAGACGCCGCCCGGTCCGCCGCCCGCGCCCAGGCTGTAATGCAGGAACGCGGAGATCGTTCCGACGTCCGCGTTCGCCAACACGATGCCGCCGGGCGAGAAGCGCCGGCTGCCGGCCACCGGATCGCGTTCGTATTCCATCTGATAGCGGATGGCCGCGATCGTCGTGCCGTGCTTTGGCAGCGGCAGACGATAGCCTTGGCCGCGGAACTTCAGTCCGAACGCGTTGAGTTCCGGGAGCACGCTGTGGCACGCGCTGCACTGGAGGTGATAGCGCTGCGCGAAGATCGGGATCGCCCAGGCCGGCTGCGTCGCCAGCAGCATGTACGCCGCGAGCATGGTCGCGAACGCGAGGAACAGCTTACTGCGCAACGATCTCTCCTCGCATCGGCGAACCGTAGTGGTAGAAGCATCCGTAGACGTACGTGCCGGCGGCGGTCACGGCCAGCGTCTGCGAGGTCGCGCCGGGCGAGAGGATGCCGCTCGACCAGGCGTCGGTGATGTTCGCGCCCGCCCGCGTCTGCGCGGACGTGCTGAACGGCGACCCGGCCGGGAACGTGGTCGCGCCGGGGACGAGCGTGGCGGTATGGTTGATGCCGGTCCCGTCGGAGTTGGTGAAGCGGACGGTATCGCCGACTCGCACGTTGGTGAGCGCGGGAGCGAAACCGCCGGCCTGGCCGGCGGGAACGCTCGAGGGCGCGTGCAGCGTGAGATTGACGTCGATGGTGACGAGACTGCCTCCGCCTCCGCCTCCTCCTCCGCCGCCGCTCCCCGGCGTCAGCGACGCAGCACCGGGCGTGCAGGCGCCCAGGAGCAGCGCCGATGCGATCAGCGCGTAGATCCGATGGTTCATCGGGCGAGTACCCTCCATTGCCGGCTCACCGTCGAGACGATTTGCTGCGAAAGATCGTTGGATGCGAGCATCGTCGTGCGGACGACGCCGTGCTTGTCGACCAGATAGACGAAGGTGGTGTGGACGTCGGCGTATCCGTCGCCGCCGCGGTTCGCGGTGACGCGGAACGCCTGCATGACCGCGTGGACGTCGGGAACGGCGCCGCCGGCGATCAGCCAGGAGCGCGGATCGGCGCCGAACGTGCGCGCCAGCTTCTTCATGTCGGCGATCGTGTCGCGCTCGGGATCGAGGGTGATCGTCACGAAACGGACCCGCAGGTCGCGGGCCCGCGCGTCGGCGACCGCCTGCCCGATCTGTGCGTCGACGAGCGGGCAGACGTCCTTGCAGTGCGCCGAGACGAAGGTGACGACCAGCGGCGTGCCGCGCAGATCCGCGAGCGAGAAGGTGCGACCGGTCTGATCGACCAGGCGCGCCTCTCGCGCGGCGTCGGCGGGCGGTGCGAGGGCGGCGATCGCCAGGAGGACGATCGCCGCTATTGCGGTCCGCACGTCAGCAGTAGATCCCGTAGCACGGCGGGTCGGTCGCCGTCGGCATCGGCGTGGCCTGCGGGCCGGGGACGGCCGCGTTGTTGACCTGGATCACGTCGCGCATGCCGTCGCTCAGGTAATGATACGCGCATCCGAAGTAGAACGTCCCGGCGGCCGAGAGCCGGATGGTCACGTTGCCGAGCGCCGCGATGTTCCCGCTCGCGTACGTCCCGCTCAGGGTATTGCCGCCGCTCGCGGTCGTGCTCATCGACGGGTTCACCGGGAAGCCGGTCGTGCTGACGACGTTGAGAGTGTGGACGATGGTCGCGTCGTTGTTGGTGAACGTGATCGACGAACCGACCGGAGCCGCCAACGTCTGCGAGTACGTGGCCTGCGTGTAGCCGGCGACCTGGCCGTAGGTCGGGTCGACGACGCTGCCGTAGCCGTTGGGCGGATACGAGATGCCGGCGGTGAGAGCCGGAGCCGAGGTCGGGGTGGGCGTCGGCGTCGGCGAGGGCGTCGGCGTGGGCGTCGGAGTCGCGGTCGCGACCGCCGAGACGGCCGTCCAGTAGATCCCGCCGTTCGCGGCGACCACGTAGAGCGTGCCCGCGTTGCTCGAAATGCTCACGCCGGAGCCGGCCTGTGCGGTCCAGTTCTGATTCGCGAAATTGTAATAGTAGATCGCATCGCCGTTCGGATTGCCCGGATAGCTGAGTGCGAAGATGCCGCCGGTCGAGGTCGTGGCTATCCAAGACGAACTGCCGGACAGCTGCACGTAGTTCCCGGCGGTATTTTCGTACCAGATCTCGCCGGCCGCGTTCACGACATAGATGCCGCCGGGAGAGATGGTACCTCCCGCAGTCACGTACGTGCCGCTGTCGCTCGAGCCGAAGATCGCCGTGCCCGATCCGGGCTGCTGCGTCCAGACGCCCGCTGCGTTGCGCCAAATCGCGCGGTCGCCGGACGCGCTGTTCGTAAGCACGAAGACCGAGTTGTCGGCGGCCGCCGTGATCCAACTCGCGCCGCCACCGAGCGCGCTCCACGCTCCGCTGCTATAGGCATAGGTGCCGCCGCCGGAGTTGATGGCGTAGAGGGTGCCGTTCGGTGCGACCGCGATCTGCGATGCGAGGCCGCCGACGTTCGTCCACGAACCATTGACGTAGTGCCAGATGCTCTTGTCGGGTCCGGCCGGTTGGTCGGATAGTACCCAGATGGTCCCGTCGGATGCAGCCGCAACCTGGCTGGCAGAGCCGGAGACCTGCGTATAACCGAGCGCGTTGATCGCCGCGGCCGGATGCTTCGACGCCATATCGCTCGCCGGGAGGATCGCCGTCTTGACCATCGGCGCGACCTTGACCAGCGCCGGCGATAGCGATCTCGGCGTCGAGGGGATCGCGCTCGTTCTCGCCGGCGTCATGCCGCCTCCGGCCCCGCCCCCGCAGGCGGCCAGGATCGATGCGGCGAGCAGTAGCGCGAGCGCTACCGTAGATCTGTTCATGACGGTCCCCCCAAGTCAGTGCTTGGTCTGTAGGCTAAGAAGAAGTTCTGAAAAAAGTGTAAATGGGCGTCAGCAGTAGATGCCGACGCATCCGGTGCCGCCGCCGGCGCCCGGATTCGGGGTGGCTTGCGGACCGGGCGTGGCGGTGTTGGAGACCTGGATGACGTCTCGCATCTGCGGAGCGCTCAGGTAGTGGTAGGCGCAGCCGAAGTAGAACGTGCCGGCCGTCGACAGGGCGATCGAGACGCTCTGGCCGCCGTTGATGTTGCCGCTCGCGTAGGTCGCGCTCATGCCGCCGCCGCTGGCGCTCGTGGTGAGCGCCGGGTTCGCCGGGAAGCCCGACGTGCCGACGACGTCGAGGGTGTGCGGCGTCGATGCCGAGAGGTTGGTGAGGGTGATCGTGCTGCCGACCGGAAACGCGAGCGTCTGCGAATACGTGCTCTGGGTATAGCCGCCGACCTGGCCGAAGGTCGGATCGGCGACGCTGCCGATGCCGGTGGTCGGAAGCGCGACGCCCACCGCGAGCGGTGCGAGGGTCGGCGCGGCGGTCGCGACCGGCGATCCGCCTCCGCTCGGCGGCGCATAACCGCCGCCGCCCGCACCGCCGCCGCAGGCGGCGAGCGCCGATATGGCGAGCAGCGCGAAGATCGGGATCCGTTTGTGCATGACGTGTCTCCCAAGACGAGTGCTTGGAAGCCACGGTACGCGGGAGTTCTGAAGAAAGTGTAAGGCGTTCGCGCTATTGCGGGGCGATCGCGTTGCGCATGGAGAGCGCGAGATTGACCAGCGCCGTGTCGCCGCTGGCGTCGCGCGCGGCGCGGTCGAAGGCCGCGCGCGCTTCGGCGCGTTTGCCGTTGCGCAGGAGCACGGTGGCGAGCGCGAAGCGGGCGCGCGCATAGGCCGGCGAGAGATCGAGCGATGCGGAGAATTCGCGCTGTGCGTCGGCCGTGCGCCCGAGCTGCAGCTCCGCCAAGCCGAGATCGTAGTGCGCCACGGCGTACGAAGGGTCCGCCGCGAGCAGTCTTCCGAAATCGGTCTGGGCCGTCTTGGAATCGCCGGTCGCCAGGGCCACGATGCCGCGCGAATACAGGGCGCGCGCCGAATCGGGGGCGATCGCCAAGAACCGGTCCGCGGTGGCGCGCGCGTCGGCCAGATCGCCGCGCCGCAGGTCGACGGCGATCAGGTTGGCCATCGCGGCCAGGAAGCCGGGGTCGAGCGCGATCGCGGCGTGCAGTTGGGTGGACGCGTCGTCGTCGCGTCCCACGTGCGCGTACGCGAGCGCGAGATCGTAGTGCGCGGTCGAGCCTTGCGGTTCGGCCGGCGCGAGCGCGAGGATGCGCTCGAACTCGGGGATCGCGCGATCCCAGCGACCGCGGTTCTCGGCGTCGAGGCCGATGGTGAAACGCTCGGTGACCTCACGCTGGACCGCTTGCGCGTGCAGCGCGCCGGCGTCGGTCGTGCGCCGTACCGGATGGGGGGTCGGATACATCTGCGCGTGCGCGAACGCGGTGCAGGCGACCGATGCGGCCAGCGCGAGCGCGAACCCGATGCGCACGATGTCTATTTCGCCGGATCGCCGGGGAGCATCGCCTCGCGCCGTTCTGCGGTCGCGGCGGCCTGCTCGGGTTTGCACTCCCAGCCCTTGCGGCCGGCTTGCGTGATCGGGGCGAGCAGGACCGGTGGCTCCGACGGCATCAGAGCGTCCGCGGTACGGATGTCGAGCGACGGTGCGTTGGCGTAGGCGATCCCGGCTCCGGCGGCCGCCAGAGCGAGCAAGCCGGAGAGGACGAATCGCGGGACCATCTGCCTTGACATCCCCTTGATTATAGCCGAATCTCTGAAGAATCCGTGAACCGCTCCGCAGTATTTCTCCTCGCGTTCTGCCTCATCGGTGCCACGCCGGCGCCCGCGGCGCTCATTACGGGCTCGGTCCGCGACCAGCATGGGGCGCCGATCGCCGGGGCGCTGGTCTCGATCCCGGGCCGCCCCGGATCCGTCCGCACGGACCCGGACGGCACGTTCGCCTTGGCCGCGGAGGGCGATCGGGTCGAGATCCGCTGCCGTTTCTGCCGTCCGGCCTCGGCTCCGGTGGCGGCCGACGGGACGGTGGTGGCGATCGTCCGGCGGTACGCGGCCCTCACCCGGACGGGCCCCTCGAGCGACGATATCGCCGCGCTGCCGTACGCCCACATCGAGTCGGCCTTGGCGTTGACCCCGTTCGTGCAGTTGGAAGACTCCCGGACGGCCGTTCCGGGCCCGCAATTGAGCGACCGGGGCAGCCAGCGCGGCGGCGGCTTGATCCTGGACGCCGGGGTTCCCAACTACGACGTGGTCTCGAACGTCTCACCCTTCCTCACGATTCCGCAGCGCTACATCCAGGATGCGACCGCGGTCCCGGCGAGCGATGCGTACCTCTACGGCGATCTGGCCGACGGCGGTACGTTCGCGTTGGATGCGGCCAGCGAGTCGCGCGACGCGCTGGCGACCGGCGGCTCCGACGGCGCGATCCGGCTGGGCGTCTCGAACGCGATCTCGAGCATCTCGGCCGGGCTCTCGCGCGACCAGGTCGAGCGGCGCGAGCGCATCGACGGCTCGCTCCTGGTGCCGGTGCCGGACGGCACCGTCGGGCTGCAGGCGACCGCATCGGACGGCCGCACGACGCCGTACGAGACGAACGAGATCTACGCGAACTATGCGGCGGCGCACGCGTCGTACGAACGCACGCGCGCGTTCGCGCTGCGAGTCGACGCCTACGGCGATCGCGGGGCGTACGATGCCGCCTCCCAAGGGTTCCCGCTACGTGCCGAGTGGAGCGACGCGGGCGCGAGCGCGACGGTTCGCTCCGACGCGGCGGTCGCGCCGTTCGCGACCTTCGGCGTGCGTTCGAGCACCGGCTACTACGACGCCGAACGTTTCGGCATCGCCCGCTTCGGCGCGACGCTCGCCCAGGCCCAGATGAGCGGCGGCGTGCACGCGAGCGGCGCGTGGTACGACGTGGTCGCGGCGTTCGGCGCCTACGACGCATCGTACGCCGGCGGCGTCTACGGCCTCGACTTCCGTCAGGGGGCGCAGATGACCGCGCCGCTGCTGCGCGTGCGCGTCGATCCGGACGGCCGCTGGTCACTGACGGCGAGCACGAGCGGAGGCTTCGTGCTGCCGACCCTCCTGGCGCGCTACAGCATCGAGCCGCCGTACGGCGTCGTCTACGTCGATCGCGACGTCACCCACGAGGCGACCGTCGAATACACCGACGGCGCGCGCCTGCGGATCGCGGTGACCGGCCTGCAGCGCTACGTGCGGGGGATGGATACCGGCCGCGTCGGCAGTATGGGTGCGTCGGTCGCCTGGCAGCTCGCTCCGGAGATCTCCGTGCGCGCATCCTACCTGCGCTCGAGCCCGTCGTTCTCGTCGCACCAGGGCGTGCGTTTCGGTGCGCGTCCGCTGCCGGCCACGACCGGCTCGGTCTGGCTGACCTACGATCTGACCGATGCGTTGCGGTTCGACGCGATCTGGCGCCAGGATCTGGTCGACTACCGGCCCGACGCGCATCTCGACGCGTCGATCTCGGCGCCGCTGGCGCACGACCTGCGCTGGTTCGTCGGGAGCGAACGCCGGCTCGGCGTGCGCTACACCGACGTCGGCCTGCGGTTCGCCGAACGCTGAAGGCCGGCGCGCACGCCCGGCCATTCGCTCTTCAAGATGCTGAAGTAGGAGATGCCGCGCGGTTCCCCGTCCGGGCGGACGCGGACGTAGCGCAGGGTGCCTTCGTAGGTCGCGCCCAGTCGCGCGATGGCTTCGCGCGAGCGCAGGTTGCTCGCGTCCGCCTTGAGCTGCACGCGGATCGCGCCGTACGTCTCGAAGGCGTAGTCGAGCAGGAGCAGCTTCGACTCGCGATTGATGCCGGTCCGCCAGACGTCGCGCGCGAGGAACGTCCAGCCGATCTCGAGTTTGCGATGCTCGGGCGCGATGTCGAGATAGCGCGTCGACCCGATCGCCAGACCGGTCGCGCGGTCGACGATCGCGAACGGACGGGCCGCCGGATCGGCCAAAGCCCACGCGAGATACGCGCGCGCGTCCGTTTCGTTCGTGAGCGGGTTGGCCTGAAAGGTGAACTCCCAGAGCGCGGGATCGGCGCAGCGCGCGATCAGCGCCGGGAGATGGGACGCGCCCAGCGGCTCCAAGCGGATGCGGTCGCCTTCGAGGATCAGGTCGTGCGGAATGGTCACGCTCTGGTCGTACCAGATAGGGTCAATAGGGACGCATGGCGCTCGATCAGGGAAGCTTCATCGCCTTGCGCAGGAGCGCGTCGCTGACGTTCGCGGGCAGCCGCGCGAGCAGTGCTTGGATGCGCGCGTCCGCGCCGACGAGGTAGTGCGCGCGCGGCTTCTTCGCGATGAGCGCTTCGAGCACGACCTTGGCGACGTCTTCGGGCGGAATGCCTTTGGCCTCGCTCTCGTGGGTGGCGCGCACCAGCGCTTCGACGGCGTCGTCGTAGCCGGCGGTCGCGTCCGGGCCCATCTCGGCGACCATCGCGTCGCGACCGGCGCGGCCCTTCTGCCAGATCGGCGTCTTGACCGCGCCGGGCTGGATCAGCGCGACCGCGATGCCGCTCGGCGCGAGTTCGACGCGCAGCGAATCGACCGCGGCGCGCAGCGCGAACTTCGACGCGCTGTACGGTCCGAGGAACGGCACCGCCAGGCGGCCGGCGATCGAGCCGATGAAGATGGCGCGGCCCCTGCTCGCGCGCAGCGCCGGGATGAACGCCTGGGTCATCGCGATCTGCCCGAACAGGTTGACCTCGAACTGCTTGCGCCAGGCGTCGATCGGCAGACGTTCGGTCGGGCCGGCGACCGAGATCCCGGCGTTGTTGATCAATCCCGCGAGCGGCAGTCCGGAGGCGCCGACCGTCTCGACGGCCGCCGCGATGGCGGCGGCGTCGGTGACGTCGAGACGGATGGCGCGCACGTCGCCGTGGACGGCTTGGATCGACGCGGCCGCTGCGTCGTCGCGTACGCCCGCGAAGACGGCGTAGCCGTGTCGCGCGAGGACGGCGGCGATCGCGGCGCCGATGCCGGTCGACGCGCCGGTGACGAGGACGGCTGACTGCATGGGTGACCTCACGGAAAAGGGCCCGCATCGCTGCGGGCCCTTCTCGTTCGCGCTACGCGCGGGTTACTCTTCGCCGCCGTGGCGACGACGCCGCGGGCGACGCGGCAGTTCGCTCAGGTCGCTGCTCGGAGCCGCTTCGGGCGCCGTCTCGCGCGGAGCAGGAGCGCTCGCTCCGCCGCCGTTCGGGTTGAACGGACGACGCTCGCGTCCGCCGCCGTCGCCGCCGCGCGGTCCGCGACCGCGGTCGCCGCCGCCGCCGCCGGAGAATCCGCCGGTGTCGCCACCGGGCATGAGCGCCTTGCGCGAGAGATTCAAGCGACCCTGGCCATCGACTTCCATGACCTTGACCTTGATCGTGTCGCCGACGTTGACGACGTCTTCCACTTTACCGACGCGATCGACATCGAGTTGGCTGATGTGGACGAGGCCTTCTTTGCCGGGGAGGATCTGCACGAACGCGCCGATCGGGATCACGCGCGTGACGGTGCCTTCGAAGACCTCGCCGACCGCGATGTCCTTGGTCAGCGCTTCGACCGTGTTCTTGGCCTTCTCGCCCGAGGCGCCGTCGAGCGCGGTGATGTAGACCGTGCCGTCGTCCTCGATGTCCATCTTCTCGATGCCGGTCTCTTGGATGATCTTGTTGATCATCTTGCCGCCGGGACCGATCACGTCTTTGATCTTCGACGGGTTGATCTTGATGACGATCATCCGCGGCGCGAACGGCGAGAGTTCCTTGTTCGGGCTCGGGATCGCTTCGACGAGCTTGTCGATGATGAAGAAGCGGGCTTTCTTCGCGTCGTCCATCGCTTCGCGCATGATGTCGGTCGTGATGCCGGTGACCTTGATGTCCATCTGGACGGCGGTGATGCCCTTCTTGGTCCCCGCGACCTTGAAGTCCATCTCGCCGAGCGCGTCTTCGAGGCCTTGGATGTCGGAGAGGATCGCGTACTCCTCGCCCTTGATGATCAGGCCCATGGCCACGCCGCCGACGTGCGCCGAGATCGGAACGCCGGCGTCCATCAGCGCGAGCGTGCTTCCGCACACCGACGCCATCGACGACGATCCGTTCGACTCGAGCACTTCGCTGATGAGGCGGAGCGTGTAGGGGAAGTCTTCCTTGGCCGGCAGCACCGGGACCAGCGCCTTCTCGGCGAGGAATCCGTGGCCGATCTCGCGGCGGCCGGGTCC
>Ga0207667_10001048_pt1 | contig 35209 bp, 29 predicted proteins | sample KBSCornC52_FD_184301 | JGI IMG/M metagenome (GOLD analysis project Ga0207667, IMG submission 184301) | Corn rhizosphere microbial communities from Kellogg Biological Station, Michigan, USA - KBS Corn C5-2 (SPAdes) (version 2) | ecosystem: Host-associated > Plants > Roots > Rhizosphere > Soil ...
CGCCGGCCTGACGACCGGTCAAGGGGCGGGGGCGGCCCAGCGCGCGTAGATGCGGTCGAGCTCGCCGCTCGCCTTCAGCCTGTCGAGGGCGGCGCCCAGCAGCGGCGCGAGCGCGGGATCGGCCTTGTGGCCGATCCAGAAATACATCGGCTCGTCGCCCAGGATCACGGGCAGCACGCGCACCCGGTCCTCCAGATTCTCCTCGCGGATCAGGTAGCGCAGGGTGAGGTCGTTCACGTACGCGAAACGGCCATGGCCAGCGAGGATCTTGCGCAGGTTGACGCGGTTGTCGTCCGTGGCATCGTCGACGCGGACACCGGCCTCGCGCAGCCGCTGCGTGAACACCGACGCGCGCTGTGTCGTGACGAGGTCGCCGAGCCTGGCCAGGTCGGCCGTCGACGTGATCGTGACCGGGTCATCCTTGCGGACCGCCAGGTAGTGGCGCACGAAGAAGAGCGGCTTGCCCACGGGCTGTCCGATGGCGAGCCGGCGCGGCGACGACACCAGCCCGCAGGCGGCGTCCAGGCTGCCCATGTCGAGTCCGGTTTCGATGCCGGACAGCGAACGGCTGTTGCGCTGGTAGCCCACGAAGTGCAGGCGCGGTTCGATCCGTTCGATGGCGGCCATGATGTCGGGGCAGATGCCGACGATGCGTTCGCCGTCGTGCAGCCATTTCGGCTCCAGCACTGCCTGCGAGGCGACGCGCACGTCCAGCGCCGCCGTGTCCGCCAGCGCCCAAGCGCAGGCGCAGGCGCAGCCCATCAGCAGGACGCGCAACGCGGCCCGTACGGATCTTGTGATATTCCCCATCGGCATGTGATTGTTGTTTTGTCGTGCAGGTTCCTAGCGTGACGGATTGTCGCACGATCCGCGCCCGGTCTTTGCGCGCACGTTTGACCTGCATCGTCGTCGCATCGCGTCCGCGCGCCAAGATACGGCTGCCAGCCCGGTAGCGGGCGCCGACACGGAGAGGTGTGCCATGCATGAATCCAGGGACCCCGGAACCGTCCGGGACGCCGCCCCGGCGGGCGCGGACGGCGGCCACTACCTGTCCATCGTCGTCCCGCTGCGCGACGAGGAGGACAATGTGCTGCCCCTGGCGACCCAGGTCCAGGCGGCCCTGGCTGGCGCGCCGTGGCCGTGGCAACTGATCCTCGTGGACGACGGCAGCCACGACGCCACCCGCGCACGCATCCGCGAAGCCGTCGCGGCCAGTCCGCACCACCTGAGCGGCGTCATCCTGCGGCGCGGCTTCGGCCAGACGACGGCCATGCAGGCCGGCATCGACTTCGCGCGGGGCTCCGTCATCGCCACGCTCGACGGCGACCTGCAAAACAATCCGCACGACATCGTACGCATGGTGCGCCGGCTGCTCGACGAAGACCTCGACCTCGTGGTCGGCTGGCGCCGCGTGCGCCGCGACGGCTGGCTGCGGCGCCTGCCGTCGCGGCTCGGCAACCGCGTGATCGGGGTACTGACGGGCGTGCCGTTGCACGACTACGGCTGCACCCTCAAGATCTACCGGGCCGCCGTGCTGCGCCGGGTCCGACTGTATGGCGAGATGCACCGCTTCATCCCGAGCTGGATGGCCACGGTGACGTCGCCCGAGCGCATCCGGGAGGAAGAAGTCAGCCACTTTCCTCGCCTGCATGGCCGCTCGAAGTACGGTGTGTCCGGGCTGGCGCGGTCCGTGCGGGTCCTGCTGGACCTGTTGACGATGGCATTCTTCGTCCGCTTCCGCGCCAGCCCCGGCCATTTTTTCGGCCGCATCGGGCTGGCATGCGGCGCCGCCGGGTTGCTCGTGCTCGCCTGGCTCACGTGGCTGAAGCTGGGAGAGGGCGCGTCCATCGCGGGCCGGCCACTGCTGTTGTTCGGCATCCTGCTCGTCGTCATCGGCGCGCAATTCGTCTGCGCGGGCATTCTGGCCGAGATGCTCGCGCGCACGTGGTTCGAGGCGGGCGGCACGCCGGCCTACCTCGTGCGCGAGACGGTCGGGCATGTCGCGGGCGACATGCGCGTAGGCGACATGCGCGTAGGCGACATGCGCGTAGGCGACGTGCGCGTAGGCGACATGCGCGTAAGCGATTTTCGTGCGGGCGGTACGGGGGCGGGCGCGGCTTCGCGCCGGCGTCCGCGCGCACCGAGGGAGGGGGCGTGAGCGCGGTGCGCGACGGCCCTGGCGCGCTGCCGCCGGCCCGCGTGTCCAGCCTGCGCGGCCGCTGGCCCGTGGCGCGCGCCTCGGCGGGCCCGTGGGCGTGGCCGCTGCTGCTCGCGTTCGCGGTATGGCTCGCCTTTTTCCACGGCCTCGGCGCGGTGCCGCTGTTCGACGTCGACGAAGGGGCATTCGGTGAAGCGACGCGGGAAATGCTCGCGCGTGGCGACTACGTGTCGACGTGGCTTAACGACCGGCCCCGCTTCGACAAACCGATCCTGACGTACTGGCTGCAGGCAGCGTCCGTACGCCTGTCCGGCCTGGACGAGTTCGCGCTCCGGCTGCCGTCCGCGCTCGCCGCCACGGCCTGGATGGTCGCCATTTACGTGTTCGTGCGGCGCGTGCTCGGCCGCGACACGGCCCGGGCCACCGCCTTCATCGCGGCCACCAGCGCCGGCGTCGTCGTGATCGGCCGCGGGGCAATCGCCGACGCCCTGCTGAACCTGTTCCTTGCGCTGGCGATGTTCGATGTCTACCGCGCACTGGTCGACCCGCGGCAACGCTGGCATCGCCGCATGTTTTTCTGGATCGGCCTCGGGGTGCTGACCAAGGGACCCGTCGCGCTGCTCGTGCCGGGCGCCGCCAGTGCCGTCGCATTCCTGCTGCGCGGGCGTGGCGCCGACTGGTGGCGCGCCGTGCGCGACCCGGTCGGCTGGCTGATCCTGCTTGCCGTCGCGGGACCGTGGTATGCGCTCGAATATGCGCGCCGCGGCGATGCCTTCCTGGCCGGATTTTTCCTGCATCACAACGTCGAGCGCTTCCTCGCCCCGCTGCAAGGCCATGCGGGCGGTCCGCTGTACTATGTGCCGGCGCTGCTGGTGCTCGTGCTGCCGTACACGACGCTGCTGCTGATCACGCTGCCCGGCCTGCGCCGCCTGCGGGCCACGCCGCTCGACACGTTGCTATGGTGCTGGTTCCTGTTCGTCCTCGTCTTCTTCACGTTGGCCGGCACCAAGCTGCCGCATTACCTGCTGTATGGCGCGACGCCGCTGTTCATCCTGATGGCGCGGGAACGTCACGCGTTGCGCAAGCGGTTGCTGGCGCTGCTGCCCGCGCTGGTGCTCGTGGGCGCCGTGGCGGCGTTGCCGTACGTGCTGGGACATGCGGCGCCGGGTGCGCGCGACGCGTACGTGCGCGAGGCACTGTCCAGGCAAGGCGTCTTCGGGCCCGTTTGGCGGGCGCAGTCGTTCGCCCTCGTGGCTGGCGTGCTGTTGCTGGCAGCGTGGCCCGCGCGGCCGCGTACCGGGGCCACGAACGCCCTCACCACGGCCCACGCGGTGCCACTATTGGACGGGAGCCGCGGGCCGGCGGACGTCGACGCCGGTGCCTGGCCCCGTCTCGCCGCATCGGCGCTGTTGGCTTCGTGGGCGCTCGGCAGCCTGTTGCTGCCGGCCGCGGGCGAACTCCAGCAGGGGCCGCTCAAGCGGGCCGCGCAGCTGGCCCGGCAGGCCGGATGGCCGGTGCGCAGCTGGCGCATCGACGCGCCCAGCTTTTCCGTTTACCGCGCCGCGGTGACGCCAAGGGCTGACGTGCCGCGCCCGGGTGACGTGATCCTGACCCGCAGCGATGCGCTCGACGGTCTCGGACCGGTCCGCGTGCTGTTCCGTGAGGGTGGCGTGCTGCTGGTGCGTATCGGAGGGTGAGGTGGAGATGCAACCGACCAGCTTGCATTCTCCCTGGGCCTGGCTGCCGCCCGCCATCGCGCTGGCACTCGTGGTCGCCATCCATGTGAGCGGCGCCAATCACGCGCTGTTCCTGTGGCTGAACCATGGCGGCCACATCGTCGGCGACGTGGCCTGGTTCCACCTGACCATGCTCGGTGACGGCGCAGTGGCGCTGGCCCTGATGCTGCCCTGCATCCGGCGTGCGCCGGGCCTGTTCTGGGCGGCGCTGGTGGCGGCCATGGTGGCGGCATTGTGGACCCAGGTCACCAAGCAACTGGTCGACGTGCCGCGTCCGCTGTCCGTGTTCGTGGCGGGCGAATTTCATTTGGCGGGACCCGCATTTCGCCACGTCTCGTTCCCGTCCGGTCATGCCGCCGCCGCGGCCGCGCTGGCGGGCATCTGGATCCTGGGTGTCGAGGGGCATGCGCTGTGGCGCGCGGCATTGCTCGGCGTGGCCTGGCTGGTCGGGCTGTCGCGCATCATGGTCGGCGTGCACTGGCCCCTCGACGTGTTGTGGGGGATGCTGGGCGGCTGGCTGGGCGCATGGTGCGGCCTCGCGCTGCAGGCGCGCCGGCGCTGGCATACGGCAGGATGGGGCGGCATGCTGGCCGGCGCGGTCCTGATGGCCGTGGCCGCGAGCCTGCTCGTGAGCCGCCACATCGGCATGCCGGCGGTGATGCCGGCACAGCGCTTGCTCGCCACCGTGTGCCTCGTGTGGGGCGCTTGGGAACTCCGTGGCCTCGTGCGGCTGCGTGCCGCGGCGCCCGCGCCAGGAGCCACGTCGCCATATCCGGCCCAGGCGCCGCCAGGGCATGCCGGGATGGCGCGGGCGGCATCGACGAAGCGGCTGGCGTGGACGTGGCGCAGGCTACGTCCGCTACGGTTGCGGTGGCGGTCCGGGCGAACGCAGCGGCGGAGGGGCGATGGCTGACGAAGACTGGTGGCTGCTGCTGGGCTTCGGCGGACAGGTCGTGTTCATGGGCCGTTTCGTCATCCAATGGCTGGCCAGCGAGCGCCATCGCCGCAGTGTGATCCCCGTGTCGTTCTGGTACCTGAGCATCGCCGGTGCGCTGGTGCTGTTCGCGTACGCGCTGCACCGGCGCGACCCGGTCTTCGTCGCCGGACAGGGCGTGGGCGTCGCCATCTATCTGCGCAACCTGCAACTGATCAGGCGTGCGCGGGGCACCGACGGGCTGCGCGCGGAGTGAGGGGCGTGGACGGCGTCGGCGTCCGCGTCACTCGCGCCCGAACTGCGGATTCGGCCGCGTGAGGTAGTACCACTCGTGGTTCGGCGCGGCATTCACGTCCGGGAACAGGATGCGGCCGGCGAATTCGGCGACGACTGGCGTACCGTCCGCGCGCACGCCGATCTGTTCGCCTTCCGCGACCGGGTCGAAGCTGGCCCACTGGCGCGTGAAGCGGTCGCCCGCGTCGAGCTTGTCGTGGACGACGACCATCTGCAGCGCTTCCATCTCCTCGAACGGCAGCGGTTGCGGCTCCGGCGCATCGATGAGCTTCAGGAAGGCGAGCGTGTTCATGATGGCCGTGTACGCGACTTCCGGCGCACGCGGGTCGAGGTGCTGGCCGCATTCGAGCGTCAGCGCGTAACCGCCCGTGCTGCGCATGTATTCCGTCGTGCCGACGCCGTAGCGCAGCGTGGTTTCCAGTTCCGACGCATTGCCGCGCGAGCGGCGCTGGACGCCGCCGCCGTACGCGGCCATCCAGCCCGTGACGAAGCGGCGCACGCCGAGGCGGCGTGCCAGCGCCCGTTCCGCGCGCATGTGGCGGAACGGTTCGAGCGGACCGTCGTTGTCCATCGGGCCGACCATCACGAACGGCTCGCCGTCGGCTGCGTTGAACGAGTGCAGGTCGAGCAGGACGTCGTGCTGGGCCAGCAGGGGGCACAGCCAGTTGGCGACGTGGTCCTCGAAGTCCTGCGGGGCCGCTTTCGGGGACAGGTCGCGGTTCAGGTTGCGGTCGCCCGAGCGCGTGTTCTTCGCGTACGCCAGCGGGTTCACGATCGGCACGAAGGTCACGCTGCCGTTCAGGATCTGCAGGCGGCCGGCATCGATGTCCGCCATGATGCGCTGGATGGCCTGGGTGCCGCACGTCTCGTTGCCGTGGGTGGCGCCCATGATGATCACCTTCGGGCCGGGGCCCTGGCCGGTGTAGTTGACGGACTTGAAATGCAGCTGGCTGGCGGGAATCATGCGACGTGTTCCAAAGAAGAAATAAGTGCCGGCATTGTAGCGGAAACGTGGTGCGAGACTGGCGTGCGGGGTCGCTGCGTGGCATGATCCGGGGTTTTCGTGATCGATTGCCAACATGTTCCTTGCCGCCGCCGGCGACGTGCAGTCGCCCACGTCCGCACGCATCCACGGCCTGGATACGCTGCGTGCCCTCGCGGTGTCGCTCGTCGTGCTGCATCACTACACGCTGTTCGTCGGCGACGCGTCGACGTTCGGCTGGGTTGGCAAGATCGGGTGGACCGGCGTCGACCTGTTCTTCGCGCTGTCCGGCTACCTGATCGGCAACCAGATCTTCGCCGCGGCCGGCTCGGCGCGCGGGCTTGCCCTCGGGCGCTTTTACGTGCGCCGCCTGCTGCGTACGTTGCCGAATTTCTGGGTCGTGCTGGCGTTGTACGCGTCGTGGCCTGCCTGGCGGGGCGATACGCCCATGCTGCCCCTGTGGCACTACCTCACTTTCACCCAGAACATCCACCTCGAGCCGGGGACGGCGTTCTCGCACGCGTGGTCGCTGTGCATCGAGGAGCAGTTCTACATGCTGCTGCCGGCCGTCGTCCTGGCCGGTGCGGCGCTGGGACGGCGCGGCTTGAGCCTGCGCTGGGCCTGGTACGGGCTGCTGCTGGCCGTGGCCGCCGGCATGCTTGTGCGCGCGACCCTCTGGCAGGATGGCCAGGAGGCGCCGAACTGGCTGCGCTACTACTACCAGAACATTTATTACTCGAGCTGGTGCCGCTGCGACGAATTGCTGGCGGGTGTCGCGCTGGCCCTGCTGAAGCATCGTGCGCCGGGCATCTGGCGGCGCATCCTCGCGCACGGCAACGCGCTGCTGGCGGCCGGCGTGCTCGTCGCCGGGGGCGCGTTCGCGTGGTTCCTCGACGATCATTTTGCCTTTGCCCAGACCGTGGCCGGCTATCCGTTGCTGGCCCTCGGCTGCGCGTTGCTGATCCTGGCCGCGCTGGCGCCGGGTTCGCTGCTGCACCGCGTGCGGGTGCCGGGTGCCGCGAGTCTTGCTTTGTGGTCGTATGCCATTTACCTGACGCACAAATCCGTGTGCATTCTCGTCGCGGCGCGCCTGGGACAGGCCGGCCATGGCGCTGCGGAGACGGTCACGATCGCGGTCAGTCTGCTTGCGTCGCTGCTGGCCGGCTGGCTGCTGTACGCGCTCGTCGAGACGCCGTTCATGCGCGTGCGCGAGCGCTGGTTCGCCTTGCGTGCCGCCGTCGGCCCGGTCGTAGGGAACGTCCTCAGCCGCGCACCCGGACCGGCGCGTCGATGACGTCGAAGGCGACCGGCATGTCGGCCAGCCAGGCCTGCAGGTGGCCGATGCGCATCGACGGGTCATAGCCTTCCGTCGACGCCAGCGCCGCGCGCAGGCCGGGCAGGGCTTCCGGCGTGTGCGGGCTGTCGTAGGCGTCGATCAGCATGGCGACGAGGTCCGTCGGCGCCACGCTGCCGCGGCGCAGCCGGGCGTGGATGATGCCCAGCAGCGCGCGCTGCATGCGCGGCGTCGGATGCGTGATATGGGTGAACACGCCCGGCGTGTTGGCGATCGCTTCGCAGATGGCCGTTTCCATCTGCTCCGGTTTCAGGTCGGACGGGATGTCGAACCAGGCGGGATCCCAGCGCGTGCGGGCGTACTGGTGGCCGGGCGGGAAGGTGTCGGCGCTCTCCAGGCCGAGGGCGCGGCTGGCGCGGGCAAGCAGGGACGACAGGACGGGAAGCAGCGGCATCGTGGACGAACGGCGGTATGGCGATGCCCGCTAGTGTAAACCAGGACGGCAGAATGCGCGGGCCGGGCGGCCCGCGCAGAAAAGGTGCAACGACGGTTACGCGGCACTCGCCGCCGTCGAATCCGTGAACTTGCCGTTACGGAAATCCTCGACGGCCTGGAAGATCTCGGCCTGCGTGTTCATCACGAACGGACCGTATTGCGCGATCGGCTCGTTCAGCGGACGGCCCGCGATCAGCAGCAGGCGTGCCGGCGCCGTGGCCTTGATGCGCACGCCGTCGGCGGCCGGGGCATTGTCGAGGATGGCCATGCGCGCCTGCGGCACCGCCTTGCCTTCGACCACGACCTCGCCGCGGAACACGTAGAGGAATGCGTTGTGGCCGGCCGGCAGCGGCTGCTCGAACGTGGCGCCGGCGGGCAGCTCGATGTCCAGGTACAGCGGCTGCGTGCTGTCGCGCTGCACGGCGCCAGCGACGCCATGGCTGCTGCCGGCGATCACCTGCACGGTGCCGCCGCCGTCCAGCGTGAAGCGCGGCACGTCTTCGGACGGGATGTCGCGGTACCACGGTGCGCTCATCTTGTCCTTCGCAGGCAGGTTGAGCCACAGCTGGAAGCCTTCCATCAGGCCTTCGTTCTGCTCCGGCATCTCCGAGTGGACGACGCCGCGGCCGGCCGTCATCCACTGGACGCCGCCGTTCGTGACGAGGCCTTCATGGCCGGCGCTGTCGCGGTGGCGCATGCGTCCGGCAAGCATGTAGGTCACGGTCTCGAAGCCGCGGTGCGGGTGCTCGGGGAAGCCGGCGATGTAGTCGCCCGCCTTGTCGCTGCCAAATGCGTCGAGCATCAGGAACGGGTCGAGGCGGCGCTGCAGCGGCTGCGTGAGCACGCGATTGATCCTGACGCCTGCGCCGTCCATCACGGACTGGCCGCCGACCAGGCGTTCGACGCGGCGGCTGGTGGCCACGGCCTGGGTTTGCACTTGCTGGGTCATGATTGCTCCTCGATTCGGTGCCTGGGGCGTCCCGGGACGATACCCGGGACCCGGTCTTGTCACGCCAGTGCGGCGACGGCGGCGTCGGCTTCGGCCTGGCCCTTCGCGGCCGCATCCGGTCCCATAGCCTGGGCCGGCGAGTGGATGAACGCGTGGTCCGTCAGGCCCAGGAAGTTCAGCAGCATGCGCATGTGCGGCACCTGCGGGTCGGCATCAGCCGGGTAAATGCCGCCACGCGCCGTGGCCACGTACACCTTTTTGCCTTTCAGCAGGCCTTCCGGACCGCTTTCCGTGTAGCGGAAGGTCACGCCGGCACGGGCGATGGCGTCGAACCAGGCTTTCAGCTGGATCGGCATGCCGAAGTTGTACATCGGGGCACCGAGCACGATCACGTCGGCGGCCTGCGCTTCGGCGATCAGGGCATCGTCCAGGGCCACGCGGGCGGCCTGCTCCGGCGTGCGCTGGTCGGCCGGGGTGAAGAGGGCGCCCAGCGCTGCTTCGTCCAGCACCGGATGCGGGTTCGCGCCCAGGTCGCGCACGGTGACGGTCGCGTCCGGGTTGGCGGCGGCCAGCCTGGCGACGATCGCGTTGGTCACGCGGGTCGATTCGGACTGGTTGCCGCGGAGGCTCGAATTGATCTGCAGGATGTTCATGGTGTCTGCCTTTCTTGGTGTCGGGTTGTGTCTTGCGATGGACACACTTTAATGGTTCCAAATACCGTACGGAAGACGGTAGAATGGATAACATTATTCAACCCATGGAACAATGCAATGGATGTCGAACCGAACGACCTGCTACTGTTCGCCCGCATCGTCGAGGCGGGCAGTTTCAGCATGGCGGCCCAGCGCCTCGACTTGCCGAAGTCGACCGTGTCGCGCCGCATTGCCATGCTGGAGACGAGCCTGGGCGAGCGGTTGCTGCAGCGGACGACGCGCCGCCTGATGCTGACGGAGTTCGGCGCCAGCCTGCTGGAACACGCGCGCAAGGTCGCGGACGAGGTCGAAGCGGCGGGCGCGCTGGCCCAGCACCGCCAGGCCGCGCCCAGCGGCAAGCTGCGCATTTCGATGCCGCAGGATTTCGCGACCGTCGTCATGAAAGACATGATTCCGCGTTTCCTGGACCGTTACCCGGCCGTGTCGCTGGAACTGGATCTGTCGCCGCGGCGCGTGGACCTCGTCGCGGAAAACTTCGACATCGCGATCCGGATGGGCGACCTGCCGGAAGATTCCACCCTGGCCGCGCGCCGCATCGCCATGCAGAACTTCGGCCTGTATGCCGCGCCGTCCTACCTCGCGCGGCGCGGCCTGCCCGAGCATCCGGACGACCTGCTGCAGCACGACCTGCTGTGCATCCTCCGCCGCACGGGTGGCGCCGCGCCGTGGATCTTGCATCGTGGCAAAGTGCGATGGGAAAGGGAACTGACGGCACGCCTGGCCGCCAACTCGCCCCAGTTGCTGGCGCATATTGCATGCAGCGGAGCCGGCATCGCCGCGAGCACGGACTTCATCGTGTCCGATCACGTGAAGAAGGGCGAACTGGTGCGCGTGCTGCCGGAGTGGGATTTGCCGGCCTCGACCGGCTGGGCCGTGTTCCCGGGCCGGCGCCTGATGCCCGCGAAGACGCGGGCGTTTCTCGACATGATGGATGAAATGTTTTGCAAGAACCAAGGCAAGGTCGATTGACGGGGTGAACTGTAATCCGCCATGTAGCTGGTTTTACGTATGATGCTGTCGAGTGTCCGTTGGTTCCCTGAAAATGTTCTTATCGGTATTCCTGCCTATGACTCAAACTTACAAATCGATGTTGAGCCGCGCCTTGCCATTGATCGCCATCCTCGGCATGGTGGGCGCGACGCCGGCGTCCGGTCGAGGCGCGGACGCAGCGTCCACGCCGGCGCCGACAGCGGCCGCAACCAAGGCGCAGTTGGAAGAAAACTTTTCTCCAGCAACGCATTACGCGTCCAGCTTTTGCAAGGATGGCAACTACCCTGCGCAATGGGACTGGAATCCTGCGAAGCTCGTCAAGCAGGATGCGCCGGCGACCTCGGGCACGCCCAGGATCGTGCAGATGCGCGACGGCGTGGCGATCGCGACCTATTCGGCGTTCGGCGGCGATGGCCCGCGTTCCAAGCCCAACAGCGACAACGGCAACGATACGAGTGTCGGCCCGTTCCGCCGGATGCCCTATGCGCAATGGAAAAGCGGCGATGTCTTCCTCGTCTATCCCGCGGTCTACAGCGGCCCCGACATGCAGATCTACATCGGCCCGAACATCGTCAACGACGAGGACTTCCGCGCCGGCAAGGCCACGGTACCGAGCAACATCACCATCCGTGGCGTGACGGTCGACGGCAAGCGCCCGGTGATCGTGAATCCGCCCAAGGGCGCCTCGTACACGAACTATGGGCAGGCGCTCGTCTACATCGACGGTAAGTACGATGCCAACAAGATTGCGCAGCGGGCCACCAATATCACCATCGAAAACATCGATATCGTCGACTCGCCCACCGGCGGCAATATCGGCAAGGCGGCGGTCTACATCAATGGCGCGCAGGACGTGACGTTGCGCAAGGTCCGGATCGCCGGCTTCAAGCAGCACAGCGCCAACGGCATTTTCTCCACGGGCAATATTGCGGGTACCTTGCTGCTGGAGAATGTCGAACTCGACAGCAATGGCGGCGGCGGCGGTCCGGAGCACAATGCCTATATCAACGCCAGCAACAGCGATCCAAACTTTACGTTCAAGGTCATCGGTTCATGGAGCCATGATGCCTTTTACGGACACCTGCTGAAATCGCGTGCCCAGCGCACGATCGTCGAAGGTTCGTACCTCACCGGCCGGCGCGCGGGGCCGGGCCAGCAGGCGGAAACCTACCTGCTCGATGTCCCTGACGGCGGCGTACTGACCGTGCGGAATACGATTTTCGTGAAGAATTTTTCCGGCAATAACTCGAACGGCGCCTCGTTGACGTTCGGCGTCGAATCCGCGTTACCCACGCGCAAATGGGGGATGACCGTCGAACACAATACGTTCGTGGCACTGTCGCGCTACTACGACGAGGCCAAACACAAGTTGTTCCCCATGTTCATCAGTACCAAGGCGCTGGGCGACAAGAAGATCGACTCGAACCTGTACGTCGGCTATTGCAATGGCGATGCAACGCGCGACGCGCCCGGCACGAACGCGCGGACGGCCAGCTTCAACGACATCGACCAGAGCTATCGTCCGCGCGTGCCTGCGCTGACCGGCAACAAGAACATCATCGGCACCCCGGCGTACGGGCATCTGGGGCGGACGGCGACGCGCAAGACCAATGCCGTCGGCGCCAAGGACTGAACGCCTTTATTCCTGAAAGCTCAGGCCGGGCGATTCCCCATCATCTCGCCAAGGCGCACGGACCGCTCCGGCGCCCAGTCCGGATTGAACTGGATCGTGCCGGGGCGGAACAGCATGACGATCGTCGAGCCGAGCAGGAAGCGGCCCATTTCTTCGCCCTTTTTCAGGACGATGTCCTGGTCCGTATAGGTCCATTCCGTCACTTTCTGCATGCGCGGCGGATTGACGACGCCGTGCCAGACGGTGGCCATGCTGCCGACGATCGTCGCGCCCACCAGGACCATCACGAATGGACCGTGCTCCGGCGATTCGAACACGCACACGACGCGTTCGTTGCGGGCGAACAGGTTCGGCACGCCGCGCGCCGTCGTCGGGTTTACGGAAAACAGTGCGCCCGGCACGTAGATCATGCGGGTCAGTCTGCCGTCGCACGGCATGTGCAGGCGGTGATAATCCTTCGGCGACAGGTACAGGTTGGCAAAGCAGCCGTGCTGGAACTGCTTGGCCAGCGCGGTGTCGCCGCCGACCAGTTCCGTCGTCGTGAAGCGGTGGCCCTTGGCTTGCAGGATGTGATGGTCGTCGATTGCGCCGAACTGGCTGATGGCGCCGTCGACGGGGCAGACGAAATCGGCGTCGGCCAGCGGACGCACGCCTGTTTTCAGGGGCCGGGTGAAGAAATCGTTGAAGCTCTTGTAGCTCGCGATGTCGGCGTTCTCGGCTTCGTTCATGTCGACGCCGTACTTGGCCACGAACCAGCGGATCAGCCGGGTCGTGACCGTCCCGCCCTTGGCACCGGCCACGCGGCCCGCGAAGGTCGTGATGCGCTGCTTCGGCAGCAGGTACTGGGGCAAGACTTTAAGGCGATCGGACACGGTGCAACCTCGAAATGAAGACCCGCCATTATAGCGGCACGGGCGTGCGTGAAAATGGTTTTGCCAAAATGCATTAGCAGTTCGGAAGCCCGCTCGCTCCCCTTGCATGCATATCAAAAATATTTACGCAGAAGCAACAAAGCCAACACGAACTGGTAGACAATGGCGGCCATTCTATTTTTTGCCATTCTGACATGCCTATCGCGATAATGCCATTTCGCCTGACCCTGGTCGCTGCCGCCGTGGCCGTTTCGTGTTCCGTCCACGCCCAGGAGGCCAAAGCCCCGCTCGCCAAGGATGACAAAGCTGCCAGGGTCCAGCAGGTGGAGGTGCGGGGCGCGGCCGATGCCTATGAACCGCGCCGCGACGATACCGCCAGCAAGATCGTCGTCAATCACGATGAGATCGTCAAATATGGCGATACCAGCGTCCTCGACGTGCTCAAGCGCGTACCCGGCGTGACGGTCAGCGGCACGGGCGGACGGGGCGGGGAGATCCGCATGCGTGGTCTCGGCAGTGGTTATACGCAAGTGCTGATCAATGGCGAGCGTGCGCCGGCCGGCTTTTCCATCGACTCGCTGGCGCCGGACGTCATCGAACGCATCGAGGTGCTGCGCGCCGCCAGCGCGGAATTTTCCACGCAGGCGATCGCCGGCACCATCAACATCGTGCTCAGGAAGACAGTGAAATCGGCCCAGCGGGAATTGAAGGCCGGCTATGGCCATGGGCATGATTTTGCGGGCCCGAACGTGAGCCTGCAATTGTCCGACCGTGCAGGCAAGCTGTCGTATTCGCTGTCGGCGAACCTGTCGCGTGCGCACTTCTGGCGCGCGCCCGCAACCGTCGAGCGGCACCTCGGCACGTCCGGTCAGCAAGATGGACTGCGCCTGGGCGAACAATCCGACGCAAGCCGTTTTACCGCCTTCAATCTCAGTCCGCGGCTGAACTGGAGTTTCGACGACGGCGATACCCTCACGTCGCAGACGTTCTTCAACATCAACCGTTTCCAGAATGTGTCTGCTGCACAGGTCGACACGCAACTCGGTCCGCTGCCCGCCTATCCGGTGCTGGGCCAGACGATGAGCAACGATAATCGCTTCTTCCGTGAAGAATTGAACTGGGTGCACAAGTTTGCATCCGGCGGCAAGCTGGATGCGAAGCTCAGCGGGCTGTACGGCGACCTCGCCAACGCGACGTATCGCACGGGCAGCGGCAACCCGGTATCGCCGGCGCTGCACGAGGTGATCCTGTCGGCAGGCACGGACAGGGGCATCAACTCGATGGGCAAATACACGAGCGGCACCTGGGAAGGTCATGCGCTCGCGTTCGGCTGGGACGGCGGCTACGCGACCCGCGACGATGCCCGCCGCGACCGCGATTATTTCCGTCCGGACGTCGTGCTGCCCGGCGGCGACGAAGTCTACGATTCCCACGTCGCGCGGCTGGCGCTGTATACGCAGGACGAGTGGAACGTGACCCCACGCTGGTCCGTTTACCTGGGCGCCCGCTGGGAAGGCATCCAGACCCGGACGGAAGGCAATACGTTCGCCACGGCCCATTCGCGCTCGACCGTGTTGAGCCCGCTGATGCAGACCCTGTACAAGCTGCCGGATACGAAGGGCGATCAGGTGCGCCTCGCCGTCACGCGCACGTACAAGGCGCCGGGCGTGCAGAGCCTGATCCCGCACCGCTTCACGTCCGTCAACAACAGCCAGACGGAACCTGACTACATCGGCAATCCGAACCTGAAACCGGAGCTGGCACTCGGCATCGATGCGTCGTACGAGCATTACTGGGCCGAAGGCGCGCTGCTGTCGGCGAGCGTCTCGACGCGCCGCATCGACGACTACACGCGCAACCAGGTGCTGTTCGACGGCACGCGCTGGGTGTCGACGCCATCGAACGCAGGCCAGGCGCGCACCCGTGGGCTGGAACTGGAAGCGAAATTCCCGCTGAAGGCCGTGATCGCCACGACGATCGCGCTGGACCTCCGTGCGAATCTGTCGCGCAACTGGTCGACGGTCGATTCGGTGCCGGGACCGAACAACCGGCTGGATGCCCAGACGCCGGTGTCGGCCACGCTCGGTGCGGACTACCGGCAAGGGGCGTTGACGGTGGGCGGTTCCTACGTGTTCAAGAATGGCGGCGAAGTGCGCGTTTCGGGCAACCAGATCAGCTACCAGTCCGTGCGGCGCGACCTCGACCTGTACGCGCTGTGGAAATTCGACCCGAAACTGCAACTGCGCGTCGCCACCGCGAACCTCCTGGCCCAGGATTTCGTCAGGGAAAGCAGCTATGTCCTGGCCGGCAACGGCACCCAGTCCACGCGCACGATCACGCCGCTATACCGCAGCGTGCGCGCGACGCTCGAAATCAAGTTCTAGAAGGACCTGCGGGAGGGCGGCAGGCGCGTCACGCCTGCTCGGCGGCCTTCGCCGTGGCGAGCCCGCGCCGGCGGAAGTCGTAGCGGGCGACGAGCAGCGCGGCCGCCAGCATCGCAGAGCAGAGGAAGAACGGGCCGCCCACGCGCCAGTCCTGCGGCGGCAAATGGCTCGCCGCGCCCAGCAGTACGGTGCCGACGAGGGGCATGATGACGAGGCCGACGCTGCTGATCGATTGCAGCGATCCCATCAGCTCACCCTGTTCGCGGTTCGACGACGATTTCGACAGGATCCCCTGCAGCGCCGGGCTGGCCGCGAACGACAGCAGATTGCACAGGATGAGCGCGTACATCATCCAGCCCTGCGTCGCGAGCGCATACAGCAGATACGTGATGGCGCCCGATGTGACGCCGATCATCGCCAGCCGCACTTCGCCGAACCGGCGGATCAGCGGCGCGAGCAGCCCCGCCTGCATGACGATCGAGCACACGCCCACGCAGAACAGGGCGATGCCGTTGTCGCGCGGCGTCCAGCCGAAGCGGAACGTGGTGAACAGGACCCATGTCGACTGCAGCATCATCTGGGCAAACGCCACCAGCGTGTAGACGATGATGAGGCCGCGGATGTCGGTCCGGCGCACGAGTCGCAGCAGCGCGCCGAACGGATTGATGCGCGCCCACTGGAACGGCGAGCGGCGTTCGCGCGGCAGCGATTCCGGCACGGCGACGAAACCGTAGACGAAGTTCGCGGCGGAGAGCGCGGCCGCCACATAGAACGGCAGGTGCAGGCCGACGTTGCCCAGCAGGCCGCCAAGGATCGGGCCGCAGATGAAGCCGAAGCCGAACGCCGCGCCGATCTTGCCGAAGCTCTTCGCGCGGTTCTCCGGCGTCGACACATCGGACGCATACGCCGACGCGACCGACATGCTGGCGGACGACGCCCCGCCGATCACGCGTCCGATGAACAGGCAGGCGAGGTTGGGCGCCCAGGCCGTCACGAGGAAGTTGATGCACATGCCTCCCATCGAGTACAGCATCACGGGCCGGCGGCCGATACGGTCGGACAGCGCGCCCACCATCGGCATGAACAGGAATTGCATCAGCCCGAACGTGGCGCCGAGCACGCCGTACCACAGCGCCTGCTGCTCGCGGTTGGCGACGAATTCGCCCACGAGGTTCGGCAGCACCGGCACGATGAGGCCGATGCCGAGCATGTCGATGAAGACGGCGATCAGGACGAAGTTCAGGTTGCCGGACGGCGTTTTGGCAAGAGTCGCGCTGGTGGTCATGGGCTTCCGGTGGCGTTGCGGAAAACGCCTATGGTAGCACCGATTGTCGTGGCGACAACATATTGACCGGCCGTCAGGCGCCGGCGCACGCCACGCCGCTCCACTCGGCCGCGAATGCGGTGCGGAATCCGGTCAGCGTGGCCAGCCGGGCTTCGCCCAGTGCGCGGCCGGCCTCCGTCTGCATCATGCCGGGCAGGCGCGCCAGCTTGGCTTCGATATGGTCGAGGGAATAGGCCTTGTCGTCCAGTGGACGGTCTTGCGCGAGCGGATCGCTGCCGTGCGCGAGCGCGCTGCCCATGCGGCCGGCGATGTAGAACATGCGTGCGAGTCCGACGGCGCCCAGGCCGTCCAGGCGGTCCGCGTCCTGCACGATGCGCGCTTCCAGCGTGGTCGCGGGGACGCCGGCGGAAAAGCTGTGGGCCTCGATCGCGTGCGCGACGGCCGGAATTTTCTCCGCCGGAAAGCTGAGCGTCGCGAGGCGTTCGCTGGCCAGTTCGGCGGACAGGCGCGACGCGCTGGCGCGGCGCGGATCGTTCTTGGGCACGTTGACGAGATCGTGCAGATAGCAGGCCGCCAGCACGACGAGCGTGTCGGCCTGCGGATAATGCGCGAGCAGCGCCTGCGCATTGCGCCAGACGCGTTCGACGTGGTTCAGGTCATGCGCGCCGTCCGGCGCGTCGCCGGCCGCCGCGGCCGCCAGTTGCGCGAGGCGCGGGCGCCAGGTGTCGGGTTCAGCAGGATTCGTGGCTTGTTGCATCGGTTTCATCAGAACAAAGAGTGGCGAATGCGCGCTGCGACAACGCATCGGCCGCGGCATTCCTGTGGCGCGGCACCCAGCGCAGGCGCGCGTCCGGCAGATGGGCCAGCAGTGCCTGGACGCGGGCGCGGTAGGCGGCCAGCGCCGGCGCGGCGTACAGGTCGGGGCCGTTGACGTCGTCGATCACGACCCGGCTGTCGCCATGGATCGTGAGGTCGCGCGCGTCGTGGGCAACGGCTGCCTCGAGCAGGGCGATCAGCGCGCGGTATTCGGCCTCGCTGCTGTTGCCGTGGCCGGCCGGTTGAGCGAGCTCGACCTTGATGCCGTCAGGTCCTTCGAGCAGGGCGCCGATGCCGCAGCGGCCGGGATTCGGCCGGGCGGAACCGTCGAACCAGGCGCGCCAGGCAGTCGTCCGGGCGTCATCGAGGCCGCCACGGCGCGCGGCGGCAGAAGCTTGCTGGGCGACACGCGCCGCCTCGCGTGCGGCCTGGGCCTCGAGCATGCTCGTGCGCAAGGCGACGAGGGCGGCGAGGCCGCCCGTGCCGGCGGCCCGTTCCAGCGTGCGGCGCAATGCCTCGTCGGCGGACAGTCCCGCGCTCCGCGCCAGGCGGCGGCTCGCGGCCCGTTCGGCCTTGTAGGCGATGCGTTCCAGGTCATTCATGCCGACAGGATACCTGCTTTTCCCGATCGCCGTAGCCGTAAAGAAAAAAGCGCCCACTCGGGGCGCCTTGGCGTTGACGGCACATCAACGGCGGTAAGGATTGTCCGGCCGGCGATCCCAGCGGTTCGGCACGCCATCGCCATCGCGGTCGCGGTCATAGCGGTTCGGTATGCCGTCGCGGTCCTCGTCCCAGCGGCGGCCGCCGCGCTCGTAGCGGTCGGGGACGCCGTCGCGGTCGCGGTCGCGATAGTATGGACGGTCGCCGTAGTAACCCCGGTCATAGCCGCGGTCATAGCGGCGTTCGAAGCGGTCGGGGACGCCGTCGCGGTCGCGGTCCGGGCCGTACGGTGTCCAGGCCGCCGGCTGCATATACCAGCCGCCATTGCCTTGATACCAGGCCGGTGCGCGGTAGACATAACCCGGACGCTCGACGACCCAGTAGCCCGGCGCCCAGGTGTGGCGGTGGCCGCTCCATTCCCAGTGACCGGGCGCCCATACGTAGCCGTGGCGCGGCGGCGGGACACGTTCGTACAGCGGCGCCGGCGGCGCGGTGTTGATGAACAGGCTGACATTGCTGTAAGCCATCGAGGGCAACGGTGCGGCGGCGGCCGCGACGGCGATGAGGGCGGCGAATGCGAGGCGTTTCATGATCTGGTCTCCAATCCGGACTTCGGATGAGCCAAATATAGCCTCGTCCGCCTAACGATTCAGCAATTGAAGCAGTTCCTTACAACTGAAACAGATTGTCGTCGGCAAGCCGCGCCATCATGCACGGTTCCGCACCCGTTCCAGCGCCAGCATTTGCTGCTTCTCGGCCGGCGTCAGGCGCTTCGCCGAGACGTGCACGACGGGGATGCCGGCCGTGACGGCGAAGGCTGGTGCGGGGGCCTGCGCGGGCTGGTTGCGGTCGACGGCGACGCTCGTGACGGCTGCCAGGCCCAGTGCGACCACGAAGGCGGCTTCCATGTGCTTGATGACGTTCATGATGTTCTCCTCGGGTGAATACTGCTGTCGATGTGTGTACTGTAGCCATGCGCCTTCGCGGTCGAAAGCAGCGTGCGACAGACCGCAAAAAACGGGGGCCAAAGCGCACGAAAGCCGGATCGACGCGTCGCGCGTTTCACCGTCCCCCCGCTAGGCGCACGCGCACACATCGAGGGAGAGATCACCATGATCGGAGCGTTCGTCGAGGCCGTGGCCAGCAGTCGGACGCGCCTGCGGCGCGCGCGCAACCTGCGTGCCGCCACGCGCACGCAACCGGCCACGCGGGCACAGCCGTCCGCGCGTGCGCGCGGGCCGGCACCGCTGCGCTGGCTCACGGCCGGCTGCGTGCTGCTCGCGCTGGCCGGCGCCGTGCTCATCGTCATGCACGCGCGCTGGTTGGCGGCCGCCGCCGCGACGCCGCCGGGCATTGGCGTCACGCGCTTCCAGGCCGTGCTGCCTGGTATCACGTTCACGGTGCCGGACGGCACGGGCGCGACCGTCAGCACGCATGGCGCCACCACGCTCCTCATCGTGTCCGGCATGCAGGTCGGTCCCGTGAAACGCATCGACCTGTGCGAGCAACTGTCCGACCGGAACCGGCCCGGCCGCCTGCTGCCGCTGCGCATCGGTTGGCCGTTTGCCGCCGTCGCCGGCCTCGAGGCGCCGCGCAACGTCCTGCTGGCGGAAAACCCGATGCCGCGCGTGCGCATCGACGGCCGCGCCGCACCGGATCTGCCCGGCCTGGCGCTGCACTGGGACGGGGAAGCAACGTGGAGCGGCGACGGCGCGCCAACGCCGGTCGCAGGCAACGCGGGCACGGCCGCGCTGCGCGGCGAAGGCTGGCTGACGTGGCACGACGGCGCACTGCACCTGCAGCGCCGGGCAAGCAGCACATGTCCGCTGGCCGGCGAGCTGCTCGTGCACCTGTACCGGCCGGCGGCTGCTCCCCATGCGCTCGTCGTCGCGCTGCCGGCGCAGGGCGATCCCGTCGAGGCGCGGCTGGCGCCGGGCGACTACCGCGTGCCGGCCACGCCGGGCCCGGCGCTGGAAGACGAGCAGCTGTTCCAGCAGCTGAGCGCGCGCGGGCTCGTGCGGCTGGGCACGAATGGCCTCGCCGAGCTGGCGCCGCCGGACCTTGCCGCGTGGCGCGCGGCCGGGACGACGCCGTGGGACGGCGTCCGGCTCGACGGCGATACGCTGCGCCTGCTGGAACGGCTGTATCGCCGCGCCGACGGCGACTTCGTGCGCGAGCAGGTGCGCATCTTCAATGCCGAGCGGCGCCTGCTGGCGTGGCGTACGGCGGACAGCGCGGCGGGTACCTGGCGCGCCGAGGTGAGGGAGGGACAGGCGACGGCGCCCGTGCCGCTCGCCGACGATATGCCGCCCTCGAGCGCGCGCCTGTTCGCCCGGCTGCCGCAGGGCTGGGCGCCGTGGCAGCGCGTGGGCGCGTGGCCGGCGGACGGTGGCGCGGCGCGGTTGCACCTGCAGCTCGCGGCGTCCATGCGGCCCGGGGATGGCGTCCGGCTGATGCTCGCGGGGCGCCTGCTGCGCGTGACGGGGGCGCGGCTGCGCGGCGGTCCGCAACCCGGCTGCGACGGCCGCGCATGCCGCGCGCCGGACGACGTGCAGGTGCTCGACCTGGCGCCCGACCCGGGCGCGCAGGAGATCGTGCTGGAGGCGGCGCCGCTGGCGCTGGAAGCGCTCGCGACGCCGGGCGACGCGCGCTACCGCCACCTCGTCGTGCGCGACGGGGCGCTCGCCTGGCAGGCGCTGGGCCCGGCCGCGGCGCGTCCGCCGGCACTGGTCGCCGACGTGGCGCTGGCCGACCGCAATGGCATGCCGCTGTGGCGCGACGGGGCGCCGACGGAAGGCGCGCGCGCGGCGGGCCTGGGCACGCTGCTGGGCGTGCGCGCGAACCAGGCCGGCAGCGTGGCCGCGATGCTGGGCCGCCTGCCCGGCGCGCGGCACACGGCGCGCCTGACTCTGGACCTGCGCCTGCAGACGGTTGCGCAGGCCGCGCTCGACTGCATCGCCATGCGCCGCGGCCGCTGGGACGGTGCGGCCTGCAACGGGGCCGGACCGTTACCTGTCGGGCGCCAGGCCGGCCTCGTCCTGCTCGACACGGAGACCGGAGACATCCTGGCGGCGGCCGGCGCGGGCATGCCTGCCGTCGATGCCGCCAACTGGCGCGAGGCGCGCGACTTCGATCGCATCGACCCGGCCGCCAGTCCGTTGCGCCTGCCGGCGCTGCAGCACGACGGCGGCGCGGAGCGCAGTCCCGGCTCGACGTTCAAGGTCGTCAGCGCGCTCGGCCTGGAACTCGCGGCACGCGCCGACCCCCAGCTGGACGCATTGTTGGACGGCATGCCGCTGGCCGGCATCAATGCGGTGGCGCACACGCGCGGCTTCGCATTCCGCACGGATGCGTCGACGTACCCGGTCGACGCCCGCGCGCACATCACGAATTTCCGCGACCAGGGCCTGGACCGGCGTGCGCAGGACGGCCGCCTGGGGCTCGCGCAGGCGCTCACGTACAGCCTGAATACGTGGTTCGCGTGGATGGGGGAGTTGTCCGACCGCAGCCTGCTCGGGCGTCCCGCGGGCGGCGTGCCGGACCTGCAGCCGCTGGAGCCGGGCGCCCTGGACAGCGTCCGGCCCATCGTCGCGATGGCGCGCCGGCTCGGCTTCGGCCAGGCGCTGCGGCTGGATGGCGGCCTGTTGCCGGCCGACTACCCGTGGTCCACGTGGGACGCCCTGCAGGCGACACCGGCCGGCATCGACCCCGTGCATACGCGCCACGAACTGCGCCAGATGGCGATCGGGCTGCGCATGCAGGCGACGCCGCTGCAGATGGCGCTCGTGGCGGGTGCGATCGGCCAGGGGCGCGTCGTCGTGCCGCATGTGCTGGCGCAGCTCGACGGCGTCGCGGCGGCGGCATCTCCCGGGCCGGCGCTGGACGTGCGCCTGGACCGCGTCCGCGCCGGCATGAAGGGCGTGGTCGACGCGGGCACGGCGGCCGGCGCCTTCCGCGCGCCGGCGCTGGCCGGCATCCGGCGCGGCCTGTCCGGCAAGACCGGGACGGCGCCGCTGGGCGACGGGACGCTGGCCACCGTCTGGTTCACCGGCTGGCTGGAGCCGCACAGCGTGCCCGGACAGGACCACCGGCTGGCCGTCGCGGTCTTCGTCAGCCGCTCGGAAGCGACGGGGGGCGAGCACGCGGCGCCCGTGGCGGCGGCGGTGCTGGGGGCACTGGCCGCCCAGTCGACGAAATGAGGGGTGTTTCCGCCTCATCTGCGCGCCTGCACGGTATGTTTCTATGGCATGATCTGTTACGGACCTGTCATTGCAGTCCATGCCATATCGAAGAGGATTTATGCGTTTGCCGGGAACCCGGTACCAGGAACCGGGCTGGGAAGAGGTGCGCAAGCTGCTGGGGCAATGTTCGCTCGGCGCGCTGCGCGGCTTCGACGCGCGCCCCGGACCGGACGCGCTGGAGGATTACGTCGACCGCATGGCGGCCCGGCTGCTCGCGGCGCGGCGCGGCGCGCGCGCCCAGGCGGCCGGCAACGCCTATGGCGACACGGTGTACGAGCTGGCCGTGGCCCTCGTCGTCGAACTGCGTGCCCGTCCGGCCGACTGGGACGCCCTGTGCGCGGCCTGCGCGGAGGTCCCGCCCGGCCCGGCCGGCGAGGCCCTGTTGCGCAAGAAGGTGAATGACATGTACGCCGTGTTGCGCGATCGCGTCGACGCGGACAATTACCAGGCAGCCTGCGGTCGGCCCTGCAGTCCGAACCGCATGTACGCCTACCGCATGCTCGACACGGTCTACCACGAGCTGGCGCGCCTGTTTGCCGACTGGCGTGCGCACCGGGAGCAGGTCGGCGCGATCCTCGGGCGCCCGCTGGCCGACGGCGCGGCGCCCATCGAGGTGCGCCAGCTGCGCACGATCGCCGACTGCCGCCCGGAGTGGATCCTGCGCTGGAGCGAGACACTGGAGACGTTCGGCGGCGGCCCGGGGCCCTTGCACACGCGCTCCAAGCGCTTCGCCAGCCTGAGGACGGGGCCCGAGCGGATCGGCGCCATGTTGCGCGAGATCGGCGAGTACGAGCAGTTGTCGGCGAACGGCGACCGCGACTGGCTGCAGGACCTGGACGACGCCACCGCCTGGGTCGAGGATTACTGGCGCGTTCTGCAGGAATCGGAAGCGGCGGCGACGCCGGGCCCGGACCGCATCCTGGAGGCGGCGCAGGACGAACTGGACGCGGCGGAACCGGAGCCGGAGCCGGCCCCGATACCGGAAGGCGCCGCGCCCGATCCGCGCCTGGACGCGCTGGCGGTCAGTGTTTCACTGCCCCCCGGCTACCTGCAGGAAGCGGGAGCAGCCGCAGTGGACGACGGGAAAGTGGCGCACCTGCTGGCGGCGGACGGCCTGGTCGTGCGGCTGGCCGTGTACGCGAAACTGCTCGGGCCGGACGACGACGTCTATCCCGACGCCTGGCGCGACCCGGCCACCGGCGCACTGCCGACGATGCAACAGCTGGCGGCCTTGGCCGAGGTCTCGCTGCCGACGCTGCGCAAGCGGCGCGACGCGGCCATCGCCCGGCTGGGCGCGGTCTTTACGATGAAGCGAGGAAGCGATGCATAGCGACGACGACATGACCTACCGGCGGCTGCAGGATGCCCTGTTGCAGGGCCGGCGCCGCGACGGCGACCGGCTCGTGCTGGACGATGCCACGCTTGCCGCCGCGCTGGACGGCAGCCGGCCGCTGACCGCGGGCGAACGGATGGCGCTGCAGGCGTCGCCGCTGACGGCGCGCCGCTTGCGCCACCTGGCTCTGGAACGGCGTGCGGCGGCGGCAGGGGGCTGGCGCGGCAGCCGCGGCGCGTTGCGCGCGGCCAGCAGCGGCACCCCCGCGGCCATCGTCACCGACGACGGCTGGTGGACGCTGCATTTCGTGGCTGATGCCGCCGGCTGGCGCGCGGTCCTGCAACTGGCGCCGCATGCCCCGTTCGCGGAAGCGCTGCTGGTGGCGCGCGCGCCGCTGTGCGTGCGCGACGGCGCCGGCGCGGCGATCCTGGCCGGCCAGCTCGATGGCGACGGCGAATGCGAAGCCGCCTGGCCGTTCGCCGACCCGCCCGGCGCCCACCTGCAGGCGCATGGCGCCCGCTTCACCGTGGAACCGCTGGAGGCGGACGCATGATTCCATTCTTCCGGCGCCCCGCACCCGTCCTCGATGCCTGCGATCTCGGCCGTTCCGCCGTCGCGCTGCCGCTGCATGCCGGCTGCGCCGTGCCGGCGGACTGCCCTGTCGTGATCGTCGATGCGGTGGGCCGTCCGCGCCGCGCCACGACGCCCGGCGGCAAGAAGCTCGAGCTGCGTCCCGGCGAACTGGCCTGGGCGTTCCACCCGGGTCCGTACACGATCGCCATCGTCCCGTACGCGCAGGCGCCCGAGATCGGCCTCAACACCACGTTCGCCATCGATCCGCTCGACCCGGCCGCGGCGGGCAAGCGCTTCGACCTGTACCTGGCCGCGGAAGCGGATGGCCGCGTCGACCTGGCCGCGCTGGCCGTGGCCGTTGAAGACGCCGTGCGCACCGCGCTCGCGCAGGGTGCGCTCGACCTGCCGCCGTGCACGGGGATCGACGAGTGGAACGCGTTCCGCCTGGGCCTGAACCAGTTGCTGTACCTGCGCTTCGGCCTGACGGTCGACGATTGCGTGCCCGTCGAGCTGGACGCCGTGGACTATGCGGCGCAACTGGCCGCGCGCGCCGCGCAGCCCCGCGAAGCCGTTGTCGCGGCCGCCGTCGCGCTCGCGCCGCCGGTGGATGCGGCGCGCGACGATGCGAAGGCGCTGCGCCGTCTGTTCCTCGAACTGCCTTGCCTGATGTGTGGCCTGCGGCTGGGCGCGCTGCCGTCCGGGCAAGACCAGTTCCGCCAGCAGCAGGCCTTGCTGCAGCGCCTGGACCGCCTGTCGGTGGAGATCACGACGATGCCCGCGCTGGCGCTGGCGGCGCCGGGCCAGCCGCTGCCGTTCGACGACCAGTCGCGCCGCATGCGCCACAGCCTGCTCGCCGCGCGCGCCCTGGACGAGGCCTGGGCGCTGCTGGCCCGCCTCGATGGCGCGGACGCCGAACGGCTGGCGGCGCTGTACGACGAGGCCGAGCGCGTCGTCGCCAATCTGGAAGCCGAATGCGCCGGACGGCGCGTCGCGCGCCTGCCACGGGAGGCCGCATGACGGCGCCGCAACAGGCACGGTGCGCAAGCCGCCTGCCGGACGGCACGCTGCTGACGGTGACGGCCACGCGGCGCGAGCGCGCGGGCCGCGCCGACGTCAAGTGCGTCGTGCCCGGCGATCCGCAACTCGCGGAGCGCATGCAGCAGGCCGTGCGCCTGGCGCGTCACACGGAGGCGCGCGTCGACAGCCGCGACCAGGTCGTGCTCAGCGTCGACCGCGTGCCGACGGGGCGCGACTGGGAACTGGCCGCCGTGCTGGCGGACCGCATGGTGCGCGGCATCTGGCACGGGCGGGGCGACGTCGTCGCCAACGGCTGGTCGGACGCGTGGCAGTTGGGCAAGGTCGAGGGTCACGACGTGGCCGACGCCTCGCCGGATGCGCTGCTGGGCGGCCCGGGCGGCCTGTCTCACCTGGGCCAGCTGGACGGCCATCCGGACCCCGGCGCGGCCGTTTCCAGCGCGCGCGCCTGGTTCCCGCTGCACAGCGGCTTCGATGCCGATGCGCTGGGCTGGGTCGAGGTGAGCGTCCATCCGCTGGCGCCCGACGCGGACACGTTGGACGAGGAACAGACGATCGCCGTGCCGGGGGCCGACGCGGCGCGCCAGCTGGCCGTGCGCCAGGCGCTGGCGGGCGCGCGCCATTTCGACGGCCGTGGCCTCGGACGCTGGCGCACGACGGTGCGCTTCGGTCCCGAGGTGTTCGCGGGCCGCTCGTACGAACTGGCGCTGGTGCTGGCCGACCGCATCGCGCGCGGACGCGAATTCCTGCCGCGCGCCCGGCTGATCGCTACCGGCTGCTCGGATGCCTGGCACGCCGGCCGCGTGGATCCGGTCGACGATCTCGCGCCGAAATGCGCGCTGCTGCTGCGCGCAGCCGGTCCGGGCGACCGCGTCGTGCTGCCGCATGCGTGGCGCGACGCGTTGCCGGACGGGTTCGCGGAAGGCCTGCGCGCGCGTGGCGCCAGCCTCGCGTGCGTGGAGCGGATCGGGATCATTTGAGGAAGGCACGAAAGGAGTCGAGAGATGTTGCGGATGTTCGGAGTCAATGGGGCGAAATGCCCGCGCTGCGCGCACGGCAAGGTGGCTGCGGACGGTTATTGCGCCGCGTGCGGGCTGATGCCGGGGACGCCGCGCCATGCGCCGGTGCTGGTGGAGAACCGCTGGGTGCCGGGTCCGGACGAACTCGCCGTGTTCTTCGGCGTGCGCGCGCTGTCCGGTGTGTTCGTCAAGACGCTGCGCGTGCCCGCCACGGCGCGCGCCTACATCCTGCAGGGAGAAGCGGCAACGGAAGTGCCGCAGGGCGAGTACGAGATCGAGGGCTTCTTCACGCGCCTGAACCATCTGCTGCGCGACCAGCATGCGGAAATCCTCGTCACGCGCAGCGGCGCGCTGCCGGTCGAATTCGAGCTGGACGACCTGCGCAGCGCGGAGCACCTGGACGTGGCCGCGCGGCTGGCGCTGTCCGTGCGCATCGAGAACGTGCCGGCGTTCGCCCGCCATTTCATGACGATGCCGGGCACGGTGAAAAGCGAACACCTGCGCGAACTGCTGCAGCAGAGCGTGCGGCAGCTGGCGGGCGAATTCGTCGCGGCGCGGTCGCTGCGCGAGATGGCGGGCGAGCGCGAGCTGCGGCCGCAGCTGGACCAGCACCTGCAGGGCGGCCTTGCGACCCTGCTGGCCGACTACGGCCTCGCGATCGTGCGCGTGGAGACGCTGGCGCTGCGCCACGACCGCTTCGACGCCAACCGTGCCCGGATCGGCAGCCTGTGGCTCGCGGCGGATGAGGCGCGGGTGAAGGTCGAGCATGCGCGCCAGCTCGACGAGTTGTACACGGAAGACGAATGGCGCCGCATCGCGCGCGCCGAGAACGAGGTGCGCCTGGCGCAGCGCCGCACCGAGTTGCGCCAGGGGGCGAGTCTCGACCGCGCCGAACTCACGTTGCAGAACGCCGAGCGCGCGCAGGCGATCCGCGCCCGCGAGATCGAGCTGTACGGCCGCATCGTCGAGGCGCGCACGCGCAAGCAGGCCATCGAGCGCGGCGCGCAGGATCTCGTCGCGGAACTCGAGCACGAATCGAAGCAGAAGGGCGGCGCGCGCCAGGACGAGGAAGCGCAGTGGGCGCACCTGCGCGAGCTGGCGGCAATGCGGATGCGCGAAGAGGTGGCGCTGGCCCGCCAGGACGCCGCCCAGGCGCGCACCGTGGCCGTGCAGCGTTTCACGCACCAGCTGCTGCAGCAGCAGATCCGCAACAAGATCGAACAGGCGCACGGTATCGAGGAGGCAAGCCGCCAGCGCGCCGAGCTTGCGCGACTGCACGCCGTCGAGGAGGATGCTGCGCGCCGTGCCCGCGAGATCGACGCGGAGGAACACGCGGGCCGCCTGAAGCTGCTGGAGTTGGCGAACGCCGCGCGCCGCCGTGGCGCCGAGCGCGCGCTCGAATGGGACGATGCGCAGGCGGCGGCCCGCCTGCGCGCCGAAGAACGGGCCGAATCCGTCGATGCGGAAACCGTGCGCCAGCGCGTGGAAGCGCTGCGCCGCGACGGCACGCAGTCCGACGCGCTGGCCCAGCATGAAAAACTGCTGCGCACGATCGAGGCGGATGCGGCGCTGGCGCGCAGCAGCCAGCAGGTGGCGCTGGAAGGCGAGCAGGTCCGCGCGGGGTTGCAGGCCGGGGCGCTCGCCGCGGAACGGGAACACGAGCTGCGCCGCATGGAGACCCTGGGTGCCGTCGACGACGCGACGAAGCTGGCGCTGGCCGCCGCGCCGAACGCGGCGTTGCTGGCCGACGTGCTGAAGGCGCGTACGCAGGCCGGCATGAGTGCCGACCAGCTCGCGGCCGTGGCGTCGCTGTCCCCCCAGGACGCGCTGCGCCTGGCGCAGGACGAGGTGGAACGCGAACGCGCGCGCCGCGACGCCGAACTGGAACGGGAACGCCGCCACCAGCTCGACCTGCTCGCGCTGCAGAATGACGTCAACAAGACCGCGCTGGCGACGCAGGCCCAGCTGGGCTCCAGCCTGGTCGCGGGCGCGGCAGCCCTGGCGCAGGGACAGGGACCATGCCGCCACGCGGACGCCCAGCCCGGCGACCGTTACTGCGGTAGTTGCGGCGCGCCGCTGCCGGCGCGGGGATGATGCAGACGGCGATCGACAAGCTGCGCGAACTGCGCGCGCTGCACGAGGACGGCCTCTTGAGCCGGCAGGAATTCGACGTCCGCAAGAACGCGATTCTCGACGCCGCCTACGCCGTCGATGCCGGCCCGGGGGCGGCTGCGCCTTCGCGGCCGGGCACCGAGATCGGCCTGATGGCCACGCAGGAGGTGGGCCCGGCGCACCGCCGCTACCGGCTGGACCGTTTGATCGCCCAGGGCGGCATGGGCGAAGTGTGGCAGGCGACCGACCTCGCCACGCACGCGGAACTGGGCCACAGCGCCCAGGTCGCGCTGAAGATCCTGCCGCCCAGCCTCACCGAAAACGCGCTGCACGCGAAGCTGCTGATCGAGGAAGCGGCGCGCGCCCGGCAACTGGCGCACCAGCACATCGTGCGCGTCTACGACTGGGCCCAGGACCCGGCCACGGGCAGCTATTTCATCATCATGGAATGCCTGGAAGGCGAGGACCTCGACGCGCTGCTGGCCCGCGAGGGCCGGCTCGACCTCGGGCGCGCGCTGGACATACTCGCGCCGCTCGCCGACGCCCTCGAGCATGCGTGGCAGGGGCACGGGATCGTCCACCGCGACATCAAGCCGGCCAACGTGTTCGTCACGCGCGGCGGCGACGTCAAGCTGCTCGACTTCGGCATTGCCGCCCGCGCGCGCGCCGGTGGCGCGGCCGGGCTGGAGGCGCCGGCGAGCTCGGGCACGGCCGGCTACCGCGCGCCGGAGGCCGTTGCCCCGGGTGTCGGGAGGGCCGCCGCTCCGAGCCGCGCGCTGGACGTGTTCTCGGTGGCCGTGATGCTGTATCGGATGCTGACTGGCGCGCTGCCGGGCGCCGGCGCGTCGCGGGGCGACGCATTGAACGACGCCCAGTGGGACGTGCTGCGTGCCGGATTCGCGCCTGACCCGAAGGCGCGTCCCGCCAGCGTCGCCGCGTTGCTGGCAGGCCTGCGCGCGGCGCAGGGGCCGAGCGCGGACGAGCTGCGCGCCCGCGCCGAGGCGGCGCAACGGGCGGAGGAGGACAACGCGCGCCAACGTGCCGAACAGGCCGCGCGCGAACTGGCGGCGCGCAAGCTGGCCGAGGCCCGCGCCCAGGCCGAGGCGGCGGCGAAGGCGCAACTGGAGCGCCAGCGCCGCGAACAGGAGCGCGCCGCGAAGGTGGCGGCAGAGGCAGCCCGTGCGGCGCGCAAGGAGGCGCTGCGCCAGCAGTTGCTCGAACGGCGCGCGGCGGAAGCGGAAAAGGCGCGGCTGGAGCGCGAAGAGGCGCAGCGCAAGCTCGCCCAGGCCAAGGCCGCCGCTGCGTATGTCGCCGAACAAAAGCGCGCACGCGCGGAAGAGGCGGCGCGTGCCCAGGCCGCCCTCACGCAGCTGCTACCGACGTCGACCAGCCCCGTGGCCGACACCGAGGGCGTGCTGCGCGACCGCTTCACAGGCGGTGAGAACAAGGGCCCGGAACTGGTGCTGCTGCCGACGGGCCGCTTCCAGATGGGCTCACCGGAGCACGAGCGCAAGATCGCGATGGCCGCCGGGTCGCAAGCCACCTGGCTGGCGCGCGAACTGCCGCAGCACTGGGTCGGCATCGAGAAACCGGTCGCGATGGGCCGCTATCCGGTAACGGTGGGCGAGTGGCGTGCGTTCGTGCAGGCGACCGGCTGGCGGCCGGGCGGGGAAGTCGACTGGGACGCGCCGGGCTTCGCGCAGACCGACCGCCATCCGGTCGTCGGTGTGAACTGGTACGACGCGATCCGCTACGTACGCTGGCTGTCGGAGGCGACGGGCAAGTCGTACCGGCTCCCGACCGAGGCCGAGTGGGAATACGCGTGCCGCGCCGGGACGAAGACGGCGTTTTCGTTCGGCGACACGATCACGACCGAGCAGGCGAACTACGACGGCAATTTCACGTACAACGGCGGCGCGCGCGGTGTGTACCGGCGCGGCACGACGCCGGTCGGCACGTTTCCCGCCAATCCGTGGGGCCTGTACGACATGCACGGCAACGTGTGGGAATGGGTGCAGGACGTCGTCCACGACAATTACGAAGGCGCGCCGCTGGACGGCAGCGCGTGGGAACAGGGCGGCGACCAGGCCCGCCGCGTGCTGCGCGGCGGTTCGTGGCTGTACAACCCGCGTTATCTGCGTGCGGCCTTGCGCAACGGCTTCTCGGCCGCGCTGTCGAACGACATCGTCGGCTTTCGCGTCGTGCGCGACCTGATGTAGTCCGTCACGCCGCCAGCGCCAGCTGGGGGCGCGATGCCGTCGGCGCTGCCGGCGCCGAGTCGTCGAGCCGGAACGTGGCGGCCAGCCGCGCCAGCGACTCCGCCTGCTCCTGCAGCGCGGCTGCCGCGGCGGCTGCCTCCTCGACGAGGCCGGCGTTCTGCTGCGTCACCTGGTCCATCTGGGCGATGGCCTGGTTGATCTGCTCGATGCCCGCGCTCTGTTCCTCGCCGGCGGCCAGGATGTCGGTCATGATGGCGGCGACACGCCCGACGCTCGCCACGATGTCCTGCATGTTGGCGCCGGCCTGGTCGACCAGCTCCGCGCCGCTGCCCACGTTCGCCACCGAGGTCGTGATCAAGGCCTTGATATCCTTTGCGGCGGCCGCGGCGCGCTGCGCGAGGTTGCGCACCTCGCCCGCCACGACCGCGAAGCCGCGGCCCTGTTCGCCCGCACGCGCCGCCTCGACGGCCGCGTTGAGGGCCAGCAGATTGGTCTGGAACGCTATGCCGTCGATGACGCCGATGATGTCGACGATCTGCCGCGACGAGGCGTGGATCGAACCCATCGTGGATACGACGCGCTCGACGATCGCGCCGCCGCGCGTGGCCACTTCCGACGCGCTGGCGGCCAGCTGGTTGGCCTGGCGCGCGTTATTGGCATTGTTGCGCACGGCGGTCGTCAGCTCTTCCAGCGACGACGCGGTTTCCTCCAGGCTGCCGGCCTGCTGCTCCGTGCGCGTCGACAGGCTCAGGTTGCCGGCCGCGATCTCGCTGCTGGCGCCGGCGATCTGTGCGCTGCTGTCGCGCACGTCGCGCACGGTCTGCGCCAGCTGGCGCTGCATCGTTTCCAGGCCTTCCAGCAGCCGGCCCATCTCGTCGCGGCGTTCGATGATCACCTTGTTCGACAGGTCGCCCCGTGCCATCGCGGCGAAATGGCCGAGCGCCTGGTCGAGCGGGCGCAGGATCGCGCGCAGCAGCGCGACAGACGAGCCCACGATCAGCACGGTGCCCAGCAGGACGGCCGCGATGGCGTAGATCATCAGGTGCCGGTGCAGGCGCTCGCTCGCCTCGAAACTGGCCTTCGTCATCCGGACCTGGTATTCGTCCAGCTTTACCGAGGCGTCGTTGAATTCGCCGAACGTGGCGATGATGTCGCGCGTGAACAGCGCATCGATATGGGCCGTGTCGTGCGCGCGCACGGCCCGTTCGAGGGCGCGGAAGCCGTCGTCGATGTAGGTCTGGCGGCGCGCGGCGACGTCGTGCGCGAGCGCCGCCTCCTCGGTATCCTGGGGTAGCGAGAGGTAGGTGGCCCAGGCGCGGTTGGACTCGGCCAGGAAACCATCCATGCGTTCAAGGAGTTGTGGGGTGTCCGGCGCATCCGGGTGCGCGACGGCGCGGTCGAGCGCGAAGCGGGCCCGCGCCAGGTTGTTCCTGGCCTGGCCCAGCGCGACGGTCGAGAGTTCGTTCGAATAGGTGTCTTCGAGGGCGGCGCCGGTCGTGCGCATGCCGTAGATGCCGAGCACGCCGGTGGCGACGATGATCAGGCCGAGCAGGCCCATGGTGGTGATGAGACGGGTGCGAAGGGACAAGGTACGGAACATGGCGGTCACCGACGTCGCGGGCCCTGCCGTGGGGCGCGGCGCGTAGAAGATAGTGAACGGCGGCAGCTTCCCGCTGCGCCGTTACGGCAAAATCCGACTCTAATCCCGGACGTGGCCGCCGACCATTACAAACGACCGTTCAATATTTGCCGTGTAAATTTCGGTTGCCGTAAAGAGACATACGTTTCGTCACACGATATGGCGCCGTAACGTTCGTGCGAAGCGCATAATGTCGCCATGGACTTTCACTCCATGGAGGGCGCCATGCGGATTCCTAAGGACATCCAGATCCCGTTCATCGTGCTGTCGCTCGAAGCGGTGCTGCTGACCGGCGCCGCGCTGATCTTCCTGATGCTGCGTCCGGGCTGATCCCGACGGCAGTAGCGAGCCGATCAGGCGTCGTGCAGGCGTTCCGGCGTGCGCCGGCGGTCGCCTGCGCGCTCGAGCTGACCCCGGCGCTCGCCCTGGTCTTCCGGCCGGGGCGCGGCGGCGAAACGCACGCGGCCCGTGAAGCGGGCGAGACGGTCCAGCACCGTGGCCGGGCCGAGCGCCGTTTCGTGCCCGTTGGCCGGGTCGAGGTGCCAGAAGCCGCCGCCGCGGTGGAACAGCACGGGCATGCTCGCGGCGCGCGGCAACGTGCCGCCCGGCGCCACGTTCGCCGCAACATCGGGCGCGACGTCGGGCGCCATCAGGACGAAGCATTCGGCGGCGCCGCCCGCGTCCACGCGGTGCAATACCAGCGCATGCCGTTGCAGGGCGGTGACGACGAAGGTCACGACGCCGCGGATGCTGGCCGTCAGTTCGATGCGCATGCCGAGGCGCAAGGGCACCGGCACGTGCTTGCCCGGCCACACGCCGTCCAGCAGCAGGCCGTAGCGCGACTGGTCCTCGATCTCGAAGCCGCCGCGTGCGGGGCGGATCACGGCATGGCGTGCCGACAGGCGGCGCGTGAGGCCGTCGCGTACCGGGCCGTGCTCGCCGTAGTGTTGCAGCAGCAGGTCGGCAGCAAGATCCGCCGGTTCCCAGCGTCCGAGCACGCATTCGACCAGCGCGAACAGGCGCACGTGGCGCTGGGCGCCCGCGTCCGGCTCCGCATGCACGAGGCAGGCGCGGTCCACGGGGCAGGGATGGACGGCGCGCTCGGCCGGGATGTCGACTTCGATCAGGTCCTCGACCCAGGCGATCGTCGGCAGGCCGACCGACACCTTGCCGCCGTCCGCCGCCGCGTCCAGGTCCAGCTGGGCGATCGAGGCATTGCGGGCGTGGATGTCGATGTCGAGTGCGCCGCCCCCGGCGAGGCCCTGCACGCGGGCGATGGCGGCGTCGTCGGCGTTGATGCGCACGTTTTTATGCGTGGCCAGGAAGGTCTGGTGGATCTCGCCCAGCGACGCGTCCGGACGCGGGACGAGCAGCACGAGCGTGGCCACCCACGTGCGCGCCCCTTGCGGCAGGGCCGGGTCGCGCGCGTGGATTTCCAGGTCGATGCGGTACTGGCCATGCTCCCGTCCGCGCGACGAGAATTCCAGGTACACGGGCCGCCAGTCGCCGCGCAAGGTGCGGTGGAAGTGCTGGCGGTCGCTGCCGGCGGGCAGCAGTTCCGATTCCAGCAGCATTGCCAGTTGCGGCGGGACGTCGTCCGGCATGCCGCGCAGTTCCAGCCGGATCGCCTGGCGCCCACCGGCCGCGCGCGGGTCGAAGCCGCTGACGTGCAGCTGCGGGCGTACCGGCTGCGGGCGTACCGGCGCGGGCAGCGGTTGCGGTACGGCGGGCGGCGTACCCTCGGCGCGCACGCGCTTGAGCAGGTGGAAGCTGGACCCGAGCACATCGAACGCGCCCGCCGCCGGCTGCGCATGGCCGTGTGCACACACCGTCTCGCCGGGCGCGACCCAGACGGTGCAATGCGGATGGTCGGGACTGCTGCAACGCTTCATGGCGGTTATCGGCTCGGAGGATGCTGCGGATGGGACTCAGGACCCCAGCTTACGTGATTGTAGCCGAGCGCGGCGCGCGGAATTCATCTTGCGGCAATAGATTTTTCCGAAATGCACGTTTAGCAACGGTCATGGGCCCGGCAGCGCCGTTTCGTCGTCGGCGTGGACACCGCCGGGCACGCGCACGAGGATGGCGCTGACGTTGTCCGGGAAAAAGAACGCGGCCGGATGGGCGTCGTAGGCGGCCAGCAGGGCGTGCAGCATCGTGGCGGCGTCCGCCTGGCCGGCCAGCAGTTGCGGCCACTGCGCCACCCAGCCGTACGGGTCCGAGCACGACCACAGCCCATCCGTCGCGAGCAGGTAGGACGCGCCGGGGCGCAGTTCGAGCGGCCGGCGGTCGGCCAGGCGGCACAGCCAGGCCGGCAGGTTCAGCGGCGACAGTTCGAACAGCGGGTCGTTCAGCCGGGAGGGATCCGCGAACGCATTGCCGAGCAGGAAGGCCTGCGCGACCTGCGGCCGGTGCTCGCCATGCACCTGCTGCCACCATTCCGCCTCGCCCAGCAGGCCGGCCATCGCGTACGCGGTGGCGGGAACGTGGTCGATCGTCAGTGGGGTCGCGCGCGCCGGCGTGATCTCGTACAGCCGCGAATCGCCCACGTGATACAGCAGTGGCGGCTCGCCGGCGCGCAGTTCCAGCAGGGTCAGGGTCGTGCCGGGACGCGGGCCGGGTGCATCGGCGAAATGGCGTTGCAGGTCGGCGTGCAGCGTATCGAGGCGGCGCGCCAGCTCGGCCGCGCCGGCGCAGGGCGGCATCGCGAGCAGGCCGGCGGCGACGGCTTCCGCCGCTTCCCGGCCGTGGCCATGGCCGCCCATGCCGTCCAGCACGGCCAGCCGCGCGTGGCCGGGCCGCCAGCCGTCGAGCCGGCGCCGCTGCACGGCCTGGTCCTGCAG
>Ga0207667_10001052_pt1 | contig 35129 bp, 27 predicted proteins | sample KBSCornC52_FD_184301 | JGI IMG/M metagenome (GOLD analysis project Ga0207667, IMG submission 184301) | Corn rhizosphere microbial communities from Kellogg Biological Station, Michigan, USA - KBS Corn C5-2 (SPAdes) (version 2) | ecosystem: Host-associated > Plants > Roots > Rhizosphere > Soil ...
GAACGCGTGCAGGAATGCGCCACAGCATTAGCCGCTTTGCAGCAGGAATTGAATATTCAAAATTTGTGCGATATTGATTCGGCAACATTTAACAAACATGGTCATTTGATAACAGACAGAGTTGTTTACAAACGCGCCAAACACGTGGTTGAGGAAAACGACCGGGTGAAACTGGCTGCTGTGGCGCTAAGTAATAATGACCTCGAAGAGTTTGGCCGACTGATGTATGCATCGCACGAGTCGCTGCGCGACTTGTACGAAGTTAGCGGCGCCGAACTGGATGCCGTTGTGGAATACAGTAAAACTGATGCCAATGTAGCCGGAGCCCGTATGACTGGTGCAGGCTTTGGCGGCTGCGCTATTGCCCTGGTAAAAGCGGATGCTTTTGATGACTTTAGCAAAAACGTTACTGATTATTATACAGGTAAGATAGGTTACGCGCCATCGGTTTACAGCTCACTGATCGGGGACGGCGTGGGTTTTTTCCTGGAACCAGTAAAATCCGAAACTGCGTAATTACCCAAACCCAATTTCCGCATTATAGTTAACTTTGCGCCCGATGGCTTTTCGCTTCGGGCTTTTTGTCTTTGGCACCTTAAAAGCTTTCTCCCCAAAAAATATGAGGAAATTAAAACTTGATGAACTTAACCGCGCAACGATTGCGGAATTTAAAACGCTCGAAAAATTCCCGGTTGCCATAGTACTTGATAATGTGCGCAGCATGCACAATATAGGCTCCATCTTTCGTACAGCTGATGGCTTCGCCGTTGAGCAGATTTGTCTTTGCGGTATTACCGCCCAGCCGCCGCACCGCGAGATTGAAAAAACTGCCCTGGGGGCCACCCAATCCATCAACTGGAGTTATTTTGCCGAGGTATTAACGGCAGTGGAAAAATTACGAAGTGAAGGCTACCGCATCATAGCCGTGGAGCAGGCCGAAAACAGCACCAAGCTGCATCAATTCCAGGTAAACGCCGATGAAAAATACGCCCTTGTATTCGGCAACGAAGTAAATGGTGTAAGCGATGAAGTAATGGCAGTTATTGACGGATGTATCGAAATACCGCAATTTGGCACCAAACACTCCTTTAATATAGTAGTATCCGCAGGAATCGTTTTGTGGGATTTGTTCTCGAAAATGGTTGGTAGCTCATAGTTGATGGTTCATGGTTCATAGCCTGAAGAAACAAGATTTGACTTTTGAAAACTGTCAAATCTAAACTCAGATGATGTATTCTCATTTTTAGTCACTATTTATAAAAGCTATGTAAACTATCAATTATTGTTTATTTTTGAATATGCAAACTCTTGAGATAAAAGTACCAGAAGGCAAAACCAGGCTGGTAAAAGAACTTTTGAAGGAATTGGGCGTGGTGGTAAAAATAAAAAAAGAAGGAACCACGCCAAATGATGAGACAATTGCTGCGATGAATGAACTAAAAGCCGGAAAGGGCAAAAAATTCAAAAACGTGGAGGAATTGTTCAACAGCATCTAATCTTTACCATGTTTGAAATTGTAGCCTCGACCAGGTTTTTGAAGGATCTGAAATTGCTAAAAAAACGCTCGGCTTCTGATTTCGAGGCAGCACAAAAACTAATTACCACTCTTGCCGAAAAAGGTCATCACGGCCTGGACAAAAAACACAAGGCGCATAGATTAAAAGGGGATTACAAAGACTATTGGGAATGCCATATCAAGCCTGACCTTTTGCTTATTTGGGATGAAAATGACCGGATAAATCTTATCTAACTTATCAGGACCGGAACTCATTCTGATTTATTTTAGGAGAGTAACAATTCATAACACTTGCGGTAATAAACTAAAGATGGCCCATAGTTCCCGCCAGCTTGCAACTGCCATAAACTATGAACCATCATCTATGAACCGAAGATTCTGCACAGTTCACGGCAATCCGCAGCTACCATGGACTATGAACCATCACCTATGAACTAAAGGTGAATCACCTCGCCATACGCATCAGCGGCAGCTTCCATTACGGCTTCGCTCATGGTTGGGTGTGGGTGGATCGATTTAATGATCTCGTGGCCGGTAGCTTCCAGCTTGCGTGCTGTAACACACTCGGCTATCATTTCGGTAACGTTGGCTCCAAGCATGTGGGCGCCTAAAAACTCGCCGTATTTGGCATCAAATATCAGTTTTACAAAACCATCTTTGGCGCCTGCTGCACTGGCTTTACCCGACGCAGAGAACGGAAACTTACCAACTTTAATTTCGTAACCGGCTTCTTTAGCTGCTTTTTCGGTATAACCTACAGAAGCAATCTCAGGAGAGCAATAAGTACAGCCGGGAATATTATTGTAGTTGATTGGCTCGGGACTTAAGCCTGCAATTTTCTCCACACAGGTAATACCTTCCGCCGACGCTACGTGCGCCAGCGCTTGTCCTTTAACAATATCACCGATGGCATAAATGCCTTCAACATTGGTGCGGTAAAAATCATCAACAACTACTTTACCCCTGTCGGTAGCCACGCCGGTTTCTTCAAGGCCGATGCCTTCTATGTTGGTAGAAATACCTACTGCCGATAATACAATCTCAGCCTCAAGTGTTTCGGTTCCGGTTGCCGTTTTAACCTGTACCTTGCACAAATCGCCGCTGGTATCAACCGATTCAACATTTGAGCTGGTCATGATATTAATACCTTGTTTTTTAAGGATGCGGGCCAGTTGTTTCGATACCTCTTCATCTTCCAGCGGCACAATGTTGTCTAAAAACTCAACAACCGTAACCTTGGTGCCAATGGAGTTATAAAAATAAGCAAACTCGATGCCGATAGCGCCAGAGCCAACCACTACCATGGATTCTGGTTTCTTTGGCAATACCATTGCCTGGCGATAACCGATTACTTTTTTGCCATCCTGTTTCAGGTTAGGCAACTCGCGTGAGCGGCCGCCTGTTGCTACAATAATGTGTTTAGCTGTAAGCTCCTGTTTTTCGCCGGTTGCTGCGGTAACTTCAACCACACCTTTGCCTTTAAGCTTACCGGTGCCCATCACTACATCAATCTTGTTCTTCCTCATCAAAAACTGAACACCCTTGCTCATGCCATCGGCAACATTGCGGCTTCTTTTTACAACGGCATCAAAATCAACTTCGCCGCCCGAAACTTTAATACCATAATCGGCAGCGTGGTTAAGGTACTCAAATACCTGGGCGCTTTTCAGCAATGCTTTAGTAGGGATACAGCCCCAGTTAAGGCAAATGCCGCCCAGCGACTCTTTTTCAATAATGGCAGTTTTTAAACCTAACTGCGATGCGCGGATAGCAGCCACATAACCGCCCGGACCTGAACCAATAACAATTAAATCGTAGCTCATATTTTTGATGATATTATTTTATTTTTTTAATGATATTTTGTGTTTTGCAAATCTTGTGCGACATCTCAAACCGTAAAACTTACCCGTATTATATTCTTCAAAATCGTTATTTGTAGGCCTTTTAACGGTATAGCCGTATTAATGTTTAGCTGATGGGTTATTTATCTTGAGTATGAATTAAATCCGGCGGCAAAGCTAAGTAAAAGCTGCCAAATGAGAAAATTATCGATCCGCTTCCGGCCCGGGGCGGATAACATTAAAATACATTTCGTCGTGGGCAATATTAAGCAATAGTAAATTTACGATAATCACATCAATTAACACAAAGCTTTCAATAATTTGATGTAATTATTACTAAATGTTGATAAATGTCTAATAATTATTAATATTAATTTAACATTGGTAATAGTTCCCGATTCTATCTTTGCAACAAAATTAATGCAGGATATAACGTTTCACTTAAAAAAACATTCTATGAGGAAGTATTTACTTTTAATCTTACTTACTGGGCTCACGGTTTTCACCAGCAAAAACGTATCGGCCCAGGGGGTAACAACGGCCAGCATAAACGGTACCGTTACCGATAGCAAAGGCCCAATCCCCGGCGCCACGGTTAGCATTACTCACCTCCCCACCGGGACTGTGTATTCAACCATAACCCGCGCCGACGGTCGTTACAATTTGCCAAACTTACGTGTTGGCGGTCCTTACACCTTTAAAGTTACCTTTATTGGTTACAAGGATTTTGTTCAGGAAAACATTACCCTTTCAATTGGCCAGGACCAAAGAACTGACGCCAAACTGCAAGACAACACAACCAGCCTTGCTGAAGTAGTTATTAGCGGCAACCCCGGCAAAGTGATCAACACTAACCGCACCGGCGCCCGCGAAACTATTAACCGTGCGCAAATTGATGCATTGCCAACACTTAACCGTTCATTGAGCGATTTTACAAAACTGGCGCCATCAGCAAACGGATTAAGCTTTGGCGGTCGCAGCAGCCTGTTTAACAACATCACCGTTGACGGTGCCTTATTTAACAACTCATTCGGTTTGTCGGGCACACTGGGCGGTCAAACAAACTCTCAGCCTATTTCGTTGGATGCGATTGACCAGATACAGGTTGATATTGCACCTTACGATGTTCGCCAGGGTAACTTTACCGGCGCGGGTGTTAACACCGTAGTAAAATCGGGAACCAACACTTTTAAAGGTACCATCTACGATTACATCCGTGGTGTAAGCCTTACAGGTTACGATGCTGGCCCCACAAGTGTTACCAAAATACCTTTTACCTACCGCCAAACAGGTGTTAGTTTGGGCGGACCTATCATCCCAAACAAGTTATTCTTCTTTGTTTCGGGTGAAGAAGAGCGTATCAGCCAGCCGGCAACAACATTCGTTGCTTCCGGCCAGGGCGTAAGCGGCGCAAACGTTTCACAAGCCGATGCTAACACGCTTAATGCAATCGCAGCTAAGCTTGCATCATATGGTTATAACCCAGGTCCTTACCAGGGGTATAACTACGAAACTTTCAGCAATAAACTCACCGCAAAAATCGACTGGAATATCGACAAAAACAACACTTTCAGCGCCAAGTATTTCTATCTGAAGTCATATGGCGATCACCCTGCAAGTAACTCCAACTCTGGTATTTCCAATTTCGGCCCACGGGCTGCCAGCCCAACCACCCTGCCATTTTATGGTTCGGGCTATAGGATCAACAATAACTTTAACATCGGCATCGTGGAGTTAGATACCCGTATCAGCAGCACCATGTCAAACAGGATAACCGCAGGCTACTCTGCCCTGCGCGATTACCGCTCATCATTAGGAAACGGAGCTATACCACTGGTTGATATCGGCAACGGCACAACCGATCAAAACGGTGTGGTAACCGGTTCGTCAAATGCTACTTTAACCACCTTTGGTTATGAGTTATTTACTGCCGGAAACCTTTTATCTACCAATATCGCGCAGTTTTCGGATGATCTGACCATTTTCTCGGGCAAGCACGAATTCACCTTCGGTACAAGCGATCAGATCCAGAGTTATAAAAACGGCTTTGCACCTAACTACAACGGTGTATATGTTTTCAACTCTGCATCCGACTTTTTGAACGGTCTGCAGGCTCAGACCTATGCAACCCGTTACTCAGCATTGCCTGACGGTTCGTTCCCTTACGCAAAAATCAAGGCCGGTATATACAGTGTATATGCACAGGATAAATACAACGCAACTGACAACCTTAAGCTAACTTATGGCATCAGGGCGGATTATGATGCGTTCCCAACAACACTTGCTCAAAACCCAGCTGCTGAAGCAATAACTTTTCAGCAAGGGATACATGTAGATCCTTCAAAATTGCCCAAAAACAGGATCCAGTTATCACCACGTTTCGGCTTTAACTGGGATGTAAGCGGCGATCACCAAACACAGGTGCGCGGCGGTACCGGGTTATTTACAGGCACGGTACCATTTGTATGGATATCAAACCAGGCATCAAATAACGGCTTGTTATTTGGTTCATACTCTATAACTAAAGGCGCCGCAAGCAATACTGCTGCACAAAATCAGCAGTTATACTTCAATCCAAATGTGAACGCGAACAGGCCGCCTGTTGGCCAGGCCGCAGCAAACACCTCATACGAGTTGGACGTTGCTGACCCTAATTTGAAATATCCAAAAATCTGGAGGACAAACTTAGCGGTTGACCAGCGTTTACCGGGTGGCGTTATAGCAACTATTGAAGGTGCTTACACCAAAGACATCAACGCTATTTACCACGAAAACTTAGTGGTTTCTGATGCTTATTCTACTTTGCCTGGCCCCGAAGGACAGATCCGTTATGCTTCGAAAAACATAACTCCTGCTGATCCGAACAGCCCGCAAAGCGCTTCAAACCCATCAATCACCGGTTTGTATTACATGACCAATACCAGCAAAGGATATTCGTACTTTGTTACCGGCCAATTGCAAAAAAACTTTGCCAGCGGCTTTAACTTCAACGTGGCTTACACCCATAGCGGTTCGCAGGACGTAAACGATGGCGGTTCAACTGCCAGCACCATCTGGAGCTCACGTTATGTAGCTGGCAATCCTAATGGCGACAACCTGTCGAACAGCTCTTTTGTACAGCCAAACCGTATCATTGCATCAGCTACCTATAAAAAAGAGTACTGGCATAATACCGCAACAACTTTTGGTTTAGTGTACGAAATGGCCAACAACGGCGCTGTTTCCTACATCACCAGCGGTGACCCGAATGGCGATGGTGCCACAAATGATTTAATGTGGATTCCAAGAGCACAGAATGATATTGAGCTGGTACCTGACTTTAACGGCGATACCCGTACAGCAGGCCAGATCTGGAACCAGTTAAACAACTTCATCAGCCAGGATAAATACCTTAGCTCACACAGAGGTCATTTTGCAGAGCGTAACGGCGTTATACTGCCTTACTTCCACAGGTTGGATTTACACCTTGCGCAAGACTTCTTTGTTAAAGCTGGTAAAACCAAAAACACCATCGAAGTTTCTGCTGATATCATCAACTTTGGTAACCTGTTAAATAAATACTGGGGACTGTACCAGGATTCGTATAACGGATTTAACAGCGGTAGCACAACCGTACTTAAATACCAAGGTATTGATGCAACAACAGGACAAGCTAAATACTCGTTCCCATACCTTGATAAAAACAACCTGATACCGGTTACTAAATCGTTCATCTACGATACAAGCCAATTATCACGTTACCAGGTACAAATTGGTGTACGTTACATATTTAACTAAGCACCTTTTTTATCTCAACAAAAAAAACCCGGTCAATTTGGCCGGGTTTTTTGTTGGAATATATTGAAGCAGATGCGTTTAGTTATACACAAACTCACCCAACGGCGATGTTATCGTAACCTGTTTTTTAGCAGCTTTTTCAACATGTCCTATAATTTGAGCGTCGACGCCAAAACTCTTTGATATACTGATGAGCGAAGCGGCAATCTCTTCGGGCACATAAAGCTCCATACGGTGCCCCATGTTAAATACCTTGTACATTTCGTGCCAGCTTGTTTTCGATTCTTCCTGTATCAGTTTAAACAATGGCGGTACCTCAAAAAGGTTGTTTTTGATAACATGCACGTCGTCAACAAAATGCAATACTTTGGTTTGGGCACCACCGCTGCAATGCACCATGCCATGTATTTGTGGCCGGTGTTCATCCAAAATAGCTTTAATAATGGGTGCATAGGTGCGTGTTGGCGATAGCACCAGTTTGCCGGCAGTTACTGATTCACCGTTGCCGATATCAATTTTATCTGTCAGATTTTTAGTTCCCGAAAATATCAGCTCATAAGGGATCGCCTGGTCGTAGCTCTCGGGGTATTTTTGGGCTATGCTTTTATTAAAAACATCGTGCCGGGCTGATGTTAACCCGTTGGATCCCATCCCGCCGTTATATTCAGTTTCGTAATTAGCCCTTCCATATGAAGCCAGCCCGACGATAACATCGCCTGGTTGTATGGTATGGTTTGATATTACTTCGTCCCGTTTCATCCGGCAGGTAACGGTTGAGTCCACTATGATGGTACGCACCAGGTCGCCCACGTCTGCAGTTTCGCCGCCGGTTGAATAAATGCCTATGCCTGCATCTCTAAGGCCCGCCAGCACTTCTTCGGTTCCGTTAATAATAGCAGCTATAACTTCGCCTGGGATTAAATGTTTATTTCGGCCGATAGTTGATGATAAAAGAATATTGTCCGTTGCGCCAACGCAAAGCAGGTCATCGGTATTCATGATGATAGCATCCTGTGCAATTCCGCGCCATACCGAAATGTCGCCTGTTTCTTTCCAGTAGGTGTAAGCTAATGATGATTTAGTGCCCGCCCCATCGGCATGCATAATATTGCAGTACAATGGGTCGTTTGTTAATATATCGGGCACAATTTTGCAGAAGGCTTTAGGAAAAATGCCTTTGTCGATATTTTTTATAGCATTATGTACATCATCTTTTGAGGCAGATACACCCCTTTGATCATATCTTTGCGAAGAAATCATCTGCAAATATAATAGTTCATGGTTCATGGTTGATAGTTCACAGCAAAATCTGTCGACGAAAAGAACATTTGCTTTGCCATGAACTATCATCTATAAACAAATAAATGAACAAACTATTCGACTGGGTAAGGCTGCAACTAAAACGATCATTTGATCGGATACGGAATGAAAAATTAAAGAAAAACATTTTACAGGCCATTCCTTTCTGGATAGCCTCGGTTTTAACGGGCTTATTCGCTGTATTGTACACGCGCCTTTTTATTTTGGCCGAAGATGTTACCACCACGGCTTTCAAATGGCACCCTTCTTCGCTTTTTGTAATAACGCCCATTTGCTTTGTATTTGCCTGGTGGCTGGTACAGCGGTTTTCGCCATACGCCAGGGGCAGCGGTATTCCGCAGGTAATGGCAGCTATACAAATATCATCGCCCAAAACAACGGGGATAGCCGACAAGCTGTTGGGGTTTCGCATCATATTAGTTAAGGTATGTTCGAGCCTGGTGATGGCCGTTGGTGGCGGCGCAATAGGCCGCGAGGGCCCAACCATACAAATTTCCACATCGATATACAAAATAACCTACCAGCTATTACCCAAATGGTGGCCTAAAATAGCCAAACGGAATATGATGGTAACCGGAGCCGCCGCAGGTTTGGCCGCAGCTTTTAATACACCCCTTGGCGGTATTGTGTTCGCTATTGAAGAATTGACCAAAACCCACTTCAGTTATTATAAAACGGCCATATTTTCATCGGTAATTATTGCAGGGCTATCAGCCGAGGCGCTTTTGGGGCCTTATTTATACCTGGGATATCCTAAGTTAGACGGTCTTTCGCCGGCTATTTTCTTTGGCGTAGCGCTGGTTGCCATCATTTCGGGTTTATGCGGCAGCGGGATGTCGAAGATTATCCTGTTTATCTTTGCCTGGAAAGCCAGGTTTAAATTCAACTGGCATCATGTTGTTTTTGTTGTTGGATGTGCCTTGATAATGGCTTCGCTGGCCTTTTTTGTTAATCCAGAGGTGTTAGGCTCAGGAAAGGGCATTATGCAGCACACGCTTTTCACTGCTGATAAATATGTGCATTGGTATACGCCGATTTTGAGAATAGGCGGATCGATGGTTTCGTTTACAACAGGTGCGGCAGGCGGCATATTCGCGCCGGCACTGGGCGCAGGTGCAAGTATAGGATCCTTAGTATCCAGTTGGTTTCACGTTTCGGATATCGATACCAATATGCTGATACTTTCGGGCATGGTGGGCTTTTTAACGGGTGTAACCCGTTCGCCGTTTACTTCGGTTATTTTAGTGCTGGAGATGACCGACCGCCACAACGTCATCTTCCATTTAATACTCGCAGGCATGATTGCAAGCCTTGTTTCGGTGCTGGTAGATAAGCATTCATTGTACGATCACCTTAAAGTTCAATATATAAAAGACCTTAATACACCCGAAGAAACCGAATTGACAGAACAGGTTGGAGATGTGGTGGTGGAATAACCGATAGACGACGAGATCATCCTATAAAAAACTGCTGGCTCACTATTTTGCCGTTTTCAATTTTGTAAACGCAAAGTTCTTCCAGGCTTTTTCGTTCGCCGCCGGCCGGGGTAAAATCAAATGCCATGGCTACCGTGAAATGATTACCTGCAAATAACGGCTCCGAAATACTAACGCTGTTAATCTGGTTAGCAGCAAGAAATTGTCTTTCCCTTTCAATCAGGCTGTGAAGTCCTTCCAGTGGTATATTTTTATAATTTGGGTCGATGCTTATGGCATGCTCGGAAAACAATTCGGTATAGGCGTCAACAAATTTGTGCTGTGCACAAAGCGATGATAACCGGGCGGCAATTTCATTAACTGTAGTCATATCTTTTATTCTTTATAAACCCTGCCAATCAGCGGGTCATCAAAAATTATCTTTTTTAATTGCTCCGGGTCAATAATTCCCTGGTGAGCGTAAACCACTTTGCCACCCGGATCAACCAGTATGGTATAGGGCAGGGCACCCTCCCACTTGGGGTCAACGGCTTCAATCAGCTTATACTTGTCATCAACATTAAAAATATAATTTGGGCCGGATGCCTGCTGACGCTTTAAAAACTTAAGCGCACTTTCTTTTTTTGAAGGATCGTCGGCGCTGATACTTACAAACTCAAAACCCCGATCGCGGTACATACGGTTCATCGTTACAAATTCCGGGAACTCCTCCACACATGGCCCGCACCATGTGGCCCACACATTAATTAACCGCAATTTGTCGGAGTTGTTTTTTAAAAGATCTTTGATGCCTTTTACATCAATAGTATCCAGGTTTACTGGCTCGTTGGACCATTGAACCCGGGCTTTCTCAATCCAAACACTTTTTTCGGCCCATTTAATGGAGCAGCCAAACACTTTTGTTGTGGTTACCGGCACTTCGCAGTTGGCTAAAATAGCTTCAATGGCATTGCGGGCGTCCTGGCTGTGCGGGGTTTTGGCAGGATTTTCCATATCGTCAATCCGGCCCTCGTAACGCAGTTTTCTGTCGCCATCAAAAATAAAAATATGAGGCGTACAAACGGGGCCATATTGTTTAGATGCCACCTCGGTAGCGCCGTCGTACAGGTACGGAAAGTTAAAGCCCTTGTCTTTAGCGCGGATCTTCATTTCATCAAAGGAGTCGCCAACATCGCTGTACCCCAATTCATCCAGCCGTAAAGACGAAGGATTGTTTGGATTGATGGCAACCACAGCTACCCCTTTAGCAGCATAATCAATAGTGAGTTGCTTTACGCGCCCCTCGTAAGCCTGCGACGTTGGGCAGTGGTTGCACATAAAAACAATGGCCAGTACTTTTGCGCTTTTAAATGATTCCAGCGTGTAGGTTTTACCATCTACCCCGGGCAGGTTGAAGTCAGGCGCATTGGCCCCTATTGCAAGTGTTTTAGGGCCATCGGTACCAAAAGCGCTAGATAGTGAAAAAACGATTAAGCATTTAAATATTAGGAGCAGCCTTTTCATAATTAATCTCCGGTTTCTTTAAGATTTGGTTTATGGGTTTACCAAATATACAACATGGCAGGTTGTTTTTGTTTTTAGGCGATGTAAAATGTTTGAGATGGCGTCGACCATGCGTAACATGCTCAGCTCGCCTGACTGCGGCCTATTTTATACAACACATGCTCTCTTAAAAAATGCCCTTCTTCAATCATTGGGTGCTGAAAATTCTCCTGTTTAATCATTCCTATCCTTTTCATGACACTTTCCGAACGTATGTTGTGTACCGATGTAAAGGAGTAAATCTCATCGAACCCAAAATGATTAAAGCCATGGTGCAGGCACGCGACGGCTGCCTCCGTGGCAAACCCAAAACCCCAGTGTTCCTTACTCAACCGCCAGCCTATCTCGACGCAGGGCGTAAACGCCGCCTCAAACCCGGGGTGTGTTATACCGGTAAAGCCAATAAATTGCTGATTGTCTTTCCGCTCCACGGCAAAAAACCCATAACCGTATTGGTCAATGTGTTGTTTAACCCGCTCAATTTGTTCTAAAGTTTCTTCAGCTGTTTTTATGGATGGAAAAAACTCCATCACGGCTTTGTCTGCATTTAAGGCAATGTAGGGCGCCTCGTCGGTGGTTTTCCAGTCCCGTAAAATCAGTCGCGGCGTTTCAATAAAAACTTTGGGTTTCATCAATGCAAAAATAAAATAGTCAGGATACAATTTATGCCGGTTTATAATTTTGCAGATGTCAATAAATCAAAATTATATTGGGATTTTGCGATTATTTACCTAAATTAACAAAGTGCAATTGCGATGTAAACCATCTGTAATTGTAAAAAGTGTGACAACATACAATTTCTAATTAACAAATTTTCAATATTAGGCTATTAATATTGTCGATTTAATAATTTTATCGATTATTAATACAATATTATTTGTAAAATATTAAAAATATTAGGAAATTTTTAATTAAAATTCAAATTCTGTAATTTCGTTGTTGCACCATTTTATAAACGGTAAACTATTACAATGGATCAAGACGAAAGCCGACAGGGCCTTTACAGGCCGGAATTTGAACACGACTCGTGCGGAACAGGGTTTATAACCAACATAAACGGACACAAAACTTACCAGATAATTGATGATGCGCTAACTATGCTCGAAAACATGGAGCATCGCGGCGCATGCGGATGTGACCCTGATAGTGGCGACGGAGCGGGTATATTGCTGCAATTACCCCATGAATTTTTAATGGAAGAGTGTATCGACCTGGAAATCAGCTTACCCGAACCGGGCGAGTATGGTGTTGGGATGATATTTTTTCCAAAGGAATCGCATTTAAAAAAATCTTGCCGTACCATCATCGGCAATGCTATTGAAAAATTAGGACTGCATAAATTAGGATACCGTAAGCTTACGGTAAATTCGTCTGTAATTGGCGAAACTGCCCGCAAGGCCGAGCCTGATGTTGAACAATTGTTTATACAACGTCCGCACCACATTACCAATATTGATGATTTTGAGCGTAAGCTATATATATTAAGGCGTTACATTAACAAAACGGTAACTGAAACGGTGCCGGCCGCAGCCGAGCATTTTTATTTTACTTCGTTATCGTGCAAAACTATTGTTTACAAAGGACAGGTAACCACCTACCAGTTACGCCAATATTTCCCTGATTTGTGCGATCCGCGTGTAGCATCGGGCTTTGCCATGATCCACTCGCGTTTTTCAACCAATACTTTCCCTTCGTGGAAACTGGCACAACCTTTCCGCCTGATTGCACATAACGGCGAAATCAATACGCTTACAGGCAACCTTAACTGGTTCTATTCTGGCTTAAAATCTTATGCTTCGGCGTATTTTACCCAGGAAGAGATGGAAATGCTGCTTCCAGTGATTGATAATAACCAGTCGGACTCGGCTTGCCTTGATAACATTATCGAAATATTGCTGCACAGCGGTCGCTCATTACCGCACGTAATGATGATGCTGATCCCTGAAGCATGGGACGGCAATGAGCAAATGGATCCGCTTAAAAAAGCATTTTACGAATTCCATGCCGCTTTAATGGAGCCATGGGACGGCCCTGCCGCTATTACCTTTACCGATGGTAAACTGGTCGGCGCATTGCTTGACCGTAACGGTCTTAGGCCATTACGTTTTGTAATTACTACTGACGGACGCGTAATTGCTGCATCAGAAGCCGGTGTGCTCAAGCTTGACGAAAGCCTGGTATTACAAAAAGGACGCCTGCAACCGGGTAAGATGTTGCTGATTGATACCGAAAAAGGTAAGATCATCACCGACGACGAAATTAAACACGAAATTGCAGCGCGTCAGCCTTATGGCCGTTGGCTCGATAATTATAAAATTGAACTTGGCGAATTAGCCGAGGCGCGTTTGGCATTCGCCAGCCTTTCCGAAGATTCTGTTTTCCGCTACCAGCAGGTATTTGGCTACAGCCGCGAAGATATCGATACCATTATTAAACCAATGGCGCTTGAAGGTAAAGAACCTATCGGCTCCATGGGTACCGATGTGCCGCTGGCGATTTTATCAGACAAGCCACAGCACCTCTCCAGCTATTTTAAGCAGTTTTTTGCACAGGTTACCAATCCGCCTATCGACCCGATACGCGAGCGTTTGGTAATGAGCCTGGCCACATTTGTGGGTAATAACGGCAATTTGCTGGATGAGGATAAAATGCATTGCCATTGCGTGGTGTTAAAGCATCCGATATTAAAAAATCACCAGCTTGAAAAACTGCGGAGTATTGATACCGGCCTGTTCCACGCCAAAACATTACAAACTTATTTTAATGCCGATGGCTCGCCGGGCGCATTGGAACGGGGTTTGGCAAGGCTTTGCCGCTATGCCGAAGATTCGGTAGATGATGGTTTTGAAGTATTGATTTTGTCAGATCGTGCAATCGATTCGGGCCACGCCCCTATCCCTTCGTTGCTGGCAGTATCTGCCGTGCATCACCACCTCATCCGCAGCGGCCGCAGGGGCGCGGTTGGTTTGGTTGTTGAAACCGGCGATACCTGGGAAGTTCACCATTTTGCCTGCTTGCTGGCATTTGGCGCAACAGCTATCAACCCATACCTGGCGCTATCAACCATCGAGACCCTTAAAAACAACGGCAGCTTAGAGACCGACCTGGACATCAAAAAACTGCGTTACAACTACGTAAAATCGGTAAACGATGGCTTATTGAAGATTTTCTCCAAAATGGGAATATCAACACTGCAATCGTACCATGGCGCACAGGTTTTTGAAATACTGGGCATCAACCAATCCGTAGTTGACAAATACTTCACCGGCGCCGTAACCCGTATTGGCGGTTTAGGACTGGATGAAATAGCCCGCGAATCGCTTTGCAAACATAAAATAGGCTTTGGCGATAGCAAATCAGGCTCGCATTTACTGCCCGAAGGTGGTATATATCAGTGGAAACGCCGCGGCGAACAGCACTTGTTTAACCCTACAACGGTTCACCTGTTGCAGCACGCTACACGCACCAACGATTTTGGAACCTACAAAAAATACGCTAAAGAAATAAATGAGCAAACCGAAAAGCATTTCACCATTAGGGGATTGCTTGACTTTGCACATCACCGCGAGCCGATCAGCATTGAAGAAGTTGAACCGGCAGAAAATATCATGAAGCGTTTTGCTACGGGCGCCATGTCTTTCGGCTCTATTTCGCACGAGGCGCACAGCACTATGGCTATTGCCATGAACCGCATTGGCGGCAAAAGCAATACCGGCGAGGGCGGCGAAGACGAAATACGCTATGAGCGCCTGCCAAACGGCGATTCGATGCGTTCGGCTATCAAACAAGTGGCATCGGCACGTTTTGGGGTTACATCAAACTATTTAACCAACGCCGACGAGCTCCAGATAAAAATGGCCCAGGGTGCAAAACCGGGCGAAGGCGGACAGCTGCCCGGCCACAAGGTTGACGACTGGATTGCCAAAACAAGGCACTCAACACCGGGCGTTGGCTTAATATCGCCGCCGCCACACCACGATATTTACTCTATCGAGGATTTGGCACAGCTGATATTCGACCTTAAGAATGCTAACCGTACCGCACGTATCAATGTAAAATTGGTATCAAAAGCAGGTGTGGGTACCATAGCTGCGGGCGTTGCCAAAGCACATGCCGACGTTATCCTGATTGCGGGATACGATGGCGGTACAGGCGCTTCGCCAATCAGCTCCATAAAACATGCGGGCTTGCCATGGGAACTTGGCCTGGCCGAGGCTCACCAAACATTGGTACGCAATAAACTGCGCAGTCGCGTAGTGTTACAAACAGACGGTCAGCTAAAAACCGGTCGCGATTTGGCTATAGCCTGTTTAATGGGTGCCGAAGAATGGGGCGTTGCAACTGCGGCCCTGGTAGCCGGTGGCTGTATCATGATGCGTAAATGCCATTTAAATACCTGCCCAGTGGGCGTGGCTACGCAGGACCCTGAACTAAGAAAACTATTCTCGGGCAAACCGGAACATATTGTAAACCTGTTCCGTTTCCTGGCCGAAGAATTACGCGAAATAATGGCCGAACTCGGCTTCCGCACCGTTAATGAAATGGTGGGCCGTGTTCAGTTCCTGAAAGTGAAAGATGGCCTTACCAACTGGAAAGCCAAAAAAATTGACCTTTCGGGCATACTGCACCCGGTAAACAATCCAAAAGATATGACCCTGTACAACAGCGAAAAACAGGATCATGGTATGGATGCCATCCTTGACTGGAAACTGCTGGAAGCAGCACAACCAGCCCTGGCCGATAAAACACCGGTATTTGATGAGTTTGAGGTGAAAAATGTTGATCGTACCATCGGCACATTGTTATCAAACGAAATATCGAAGATATACGGATCGGCAGGTTTGCCTGACAATACAATCAACTTTAAATTCAAAGGTTCGGCAGGTCAAAGCTTCGGCGCATTTGCTGCCAAGGGTATTTCCTTTGAACTGGAAGGCGAAGCTAATGACTATGTAGGCAAAGGCCTTTCGGGTGCCCAACTGGCTGTTTACCCATCGGAAAAAGCAACCTTTACACCGGAGAACAATATCATTATTGGTAACGTGGCGCTTTATGGCGCAACATCGGGCGAGCTCTTTATCCGTGGTATGGCAGGCGAGCGTTTTGCCGTGCGTAACTCAGGCGCTACTACTGTTGTAGAAGGTGTTGGCGATCACTGCTGCGAATACATGACCGGCGGCCGCGCGCTGATATTAGGTGAGACAGGCCGCAACTTTGCAGCCGGCATGAGCGGTGGTTTGGCATGGGTTTACAACCCTAACAACACCTTCAGCGAAAACTGCAATATGGAAATGGTTGATTTGGATCCGTTGTCTATCAGCGATGAAGAACAGATTACGGCCTTACTGCACAAGCACGTTCACTTAACCGGAAGCGAAGTAGCCAAACAACTGCTGGCCAACTGGAAAAAAGCATCGTTGCAATTTGTAAAGGTGTATCCGAAAGAGTATAAAAAAGTTTTAGAGAAATTACAATATCAAACAGTAGGTTAATGGGAAAAGTGACAGGATTCCAGGAGTTCAACAGGGAACTTCCTGAAAAGGTTCCGGCAGCGGAACGCGTAAAAAATTATAACGAGTTTGTTCACTTATATTCTGACGAAAAACTTAATCAGCAATCGGCACGCTGCATGAACTGCGGCATACCTTTTTGCCATTCGGGATGCCCGCTGGGCAATATTATCCCTGAGTTTAACGATGCCGTTTACAACAAAAAGTGGGAAGAAGCATACAATATTTTATCATCAACCAATAACTTCCCCGAGTTTACCGGCAGGATATGCCCCGCGCCATGTGAGTCGGCATGCGTGCTTGGTATCAATAAACCAGCTGTAGCTATCGAAGAAATTGAAAAGCATATCATTGAGATTGCTTACTCAAAAAACCTGGTAAAACCGGTAGCGCCTTTAATTAAAACCGGCAAAAAAATTGCCGTGGTAGGTTCGGGCCCTGCAGGATTGGCTGCAGCAGCACAACTGAGCAAAGCAGGCCATTCGGTTACTGTATTTGAGCGTGATGACCGTCCGGGTGGTTTGCTGAACTACGGTATCCCCGATTTTAAACTGGAGAAATGGGTGGTAACCCGCCGGATTGAGATGATGGAAAAAGACGGCGTTGTTTTTAAATGCAATACAGAAATTGGTAAAGATGTAGCCGCCGATGAACTGGTACGCAATCATGATGCTGTGGTATTGGCAGGTGGTTCAACCATCCCGCGTAACCTCAACATCCCCGGCAGGGAGTTAAAAGGCATCCATTTTGCCATGGACTTTTTGAAACAGCAAAATAAACGCGTTGCCGGCATCAAATTCAACCAGGAAGATATTTTGGCTACAGGTAAAGATGTAGTGGTAATAGGCGGTGGCGATACAGGCTCTGATTGTGTGGGTACCTCCAACCGTCAGGGGGCAAAATCAATTTTACAATTCGAGCTGTTTGATAAACCGCCTTCATCGCGTACAGTGCACATGCCATGGCCAACATACCCTATGGTGCTTAAAACCACCAGCAGCCACGAAGAAGGTGTTGAACGCCATTGGGGTATTAACACCGAAGAGTTTTTAGGTGACGAAGACGGCAACCTGCGCGCGTTAAAAGTTGTTGACGTTACCTGGGAACTGGACGTAATGAACAGGCCGATAAAATTTGCCAGGGTTGAAGGATCGGAACGCGAAATACCTTGCCAAAGGGTATTTTTGGCGATGGGCTTTTTATTTCCGCAGCATACCGGCATGATTGAAAACCTTGGCGTGGAGCTGGACGAGCGCAAAAATGTAAAAGCCCGCGAAGGTGTTTACCGCACCAACGTAAGCAAAGTGTTTGCCGCCGGTGATATGCGCCGCGGACAGTCGCTGGTGGTTTGGGCTATATCCGAAGGCCGCGAATGCGCCCGCAAGGTAGATGAATTCCTGATGGGGCACTCCGTGTTGGAAAGCAAGGACGCTGTGAACCAGTTTGAGCAGGTTTTCTGAGTTCATGGTTCATAGTTGATGGTTCATGGCAAAATCCATCTTTCGGACTTTACCGACTTTCGGACTTCCGGACTAAAAAAAGCAATCAATTAATCAACTATAAATCCGCCGGGTGGTGTAAAAGCTGCCCGGCTTTTTTGTGAACCGACGCATAAATATTGCATCTGGCTTTGTATGTCATTATATTTGGATTGGATCCGCTTCAACTTTTTCACTCTATGAAATTTCGACACGCCGATGAGCTCAAACCTGCTAAAATGATATTAAAACCGGTTGTTCAATTTAACAACAGTTTGAATTTTGAGGCTTCGGATGCGCTAAAGCGGGTAATGGCTATTATTAACCTGAAGTTGGCCGGCGCCGTGGCCCCGCTTTGCTTTGTTTTTATAAGCAGCTCAATAGCACTCTTCAATGTCTCCGGACAAACGTCATCACCGGCTTACGTGGTTGCCCAGTTTATTTTAGCGACTGTTGCCTTTTCGGTTGCCCGTTATTTGCTTAACCGGGTGGGTTCGGTGGTTATAAAAACGGCCAAAAGAATATCAATCACCGGCGACACGGTGTCGGTAGCGCCGTTCACTTTTGGCGTTTACTTTTGGACTAAAAAGCCCTTAGATTACATCGAATTCAAGATAAACGAGTTAAAAATCAGGAAAACAGATAACCCGCTAAAATTTACCCAGGCCTTAAACAACAGGGTATTTGATTTGCGGGATAAAGAAAAAGAAGTATTTATTGTATTTGATTTTTTTGACGAAACGCTAAAAGAACGTTTGACGGAGATTTTGGTTGAAGTTACGCCGCCAGAGTTGTTAATACCGGGCAGAATGAGGCATTATTAAACGAATATAAAATACGGACTGGCAGGAAACAACCTCAATAAAGAACTACATTATTTGGAGGTTGTAGAAAGATTTAATTCAGGCCCTCTGAATAACATCCCCTGCAGAAAAATGGGTAATTTTGCTCATATTAGTTAAACACAATTCTCTTGCGCTACTTCTTCCACATAGCCTATCATGGCACAAATTACAGTGGCTGGCAAAAACACCCGGATGGTTTGGGCGTGCAACAGGTTTTGGAAACAGCGCTGGGGCAATTGCTAAAAATCCCTGTCAATATTATTGGTTGCGGACGTACGGATGCTCAGGTTCATGCAAGCCAGTTCTTTTTTCATGCTGATATTGAACAGGAATGGGATTTCGACCTGCTTTTCAGACTGAATAAAATTTTACCGGACGATATTGCCGTTTTTGATATTATCCCGATGGATGGCCTGCCGCATGCGCGGTTTGATGCTATCCAACGGTCGTACGACTATTTCATTCATACCTATAAGGACCCGTTTTTAGGTAATTTTAGTTCGTTATATCCAGAGATAAACCTCAACTTGGATAAAATGAAAGCGGCGGTAGCACTGTTGCCGTTGTATTACGATTACAGGGCCTTTTGCAAAATGCCCGAAAGAATTGAGCATACTATCTGCAACGTTTCGTCAGCAAGCTTGTATGTTGATGATAGCGGCGATAAGATCAGGTTCCATATTTCGGCCAACAGGTTTTTAAGTAAGATGATCAGGATCATCATAGGTCGTTTATTGGAAATTGGCCGTGGAGATATGAGCGTTGATGAGTTCGAGTCATATCTAATCAGCAAAGAAACGCCAAAGATCATCATCCCGGCTTACCCACAGGGCCTGTATCTTTCGAAGGTCACCTATCCCTATCTTGATATACCCGCAAGAAGCACGTTTACCGCTTCGCTACAAATGCAAGCAGATTCAGAATGGAATAAAGTATAATTATTGCCCAACCAACAAGTCGCAGCGTCTTTCGAACTCCAAAACTTTCATTTTTCCGTCTTCCGGACTTCCGGACTTTCCGACTTTCTGACTTATTAAATATATTTTGGGTAATTTCGCCCTTTAAAGAAAAAAGATGGCGTGGTCCGAAAAATTAAAGCTAAGTAAGCAAATGATAAAATCCGCGACCGAAAACGGTTATGCGGGCCCTAAGGAAATTCAGCAAAAAACATTGGCCCGGATATTTGGCGGTCAGGATGTTATTGCCGTGGGTCCGGAGGGATGCGGAAAAACCACCACTTACATTTTGAATGTTTTAAACCGATTAAAATATAATGCTGATGGCGTGCCCCTGGTACTTATCCTGGTGCCCGATAAAGAAGCCGTGCTTGATGTGATTGAACGTTTTGAAAAACTGAACCCAAATAAATCGGTATCCATTGTTGGTTTATATGCTGCGCCAGGCATCGAAAGCCAGATGAATGCGCTCGCCGATGGGGCAGACATCGTAGTCGCCACTCCCGACCGCGCCCGTGCCATCTACCTGAAACTGGGCCTCAATCTTAATAAAATTGAGCTTTTGATTATTGATGACGCCGACCTGATTGTTAAACAGGGCCTGCAATTACCCGTTGCCGAACTGGCCAACAGCATTACCAAATGCCAGCACTTGGTGTTCACCGAGGTAATGCATGAGCGGTTGGATAAAATGATTGCACCGTTTACACAAACGGCACAAGTAGTTGAGGTGGAGGAACTGCTGGAAACACAATTGGAAACCCATCCGCAGGTGTTGTATCATGTACCAAACTTTATCACCAAGCTCAACCTGTTGAACTTGTTTATGCAGGATATCGAGTTGTTCACCAAAACGGTTGTGTTTGTGAATACTCGTTTTACTGCCGAAAACATTTATAAAAACCTGCAAAACAGGCTAAAAAGCGCCGTTGCTATATTTAACCCATGGTCGGTTGAGTTGAATGGGGTTACCGATATTGAAGATTTCAAGCAACTGGATAGTGCCAGGGTGCTCATCATCGCCAACGAAAATAACGAAGAGCCGGACTTAAAAAACATTGCTTTCCTGTTACACTTCGAATTACCGGCCGATAAGGAAACCTATATCAACAGAATCACCACTGCGGATGTGGATGAGGAAACAATGGCCATCACCTTTATCACCGACCTGGAACTGAACATGGTTAAAAAGATAGAGCAGGCAACGGGCCAAAAGATAGCTATAGGCGAATTACCCGAAGAACTGGTGATTGAAAATGATAGGAAACACAACCCTGCTGAAGATAAACAAGCTGCAAAAAATAAAGTAACTATGCCTGAACCTGGTGCAGCATTTCACGAAAAGAAAGCCAAAAACGCAAAAACCACTAACTACAGCTCGGGCACCAAAGCTAAAATGGATAATAAACGCAAGCATTCGTAGGTAGAGATTAGAGATTAAAGATTAGAGGGAATTATTAGATGGGGTTTGGGTTTTAGATTCTCCCGTTGTTATCCGTTTTTACCAGCATATTTCCTGAAATATTTGCGGGTGAACCAGTGAATGGGGAACAATATAAATAGCGAGTCAAGCGCCCAGCGCAACTGGTAAAAGGCTATCGGAATAGACAGCATAAAAACGATAACAGAGGTAAACTGCCTGAAAAAAAGATATTTTACGACAGCCACGGGCAATTCCTTAGCAGTAAGCCGGCTGTTATACGAGGCATAAGCCAGCATCAGCATTGACAAGGCCGCTATCACAATCATGCTGCCGATGTAAAATACAAAACTCACTGTTTCCTTCGGATAGGTACCAAACAGCATTGCCGGAAAAGGGATAAAGGAAATGGATAGCAAGTAGCCTATATTCATCCACAAAAAGGGCGTATCAATATGTGTTACCAGGTTAAGCATCCGGTGATGAAACGTCCAGTATAAAGCTACCAGTAAAAAGGTGATTACATAGGTGGTAAAATTGGGCAGCATTCCCAATATCGCATCGCACAATTGCTCGTGTACTTTATCAGCCGGTATATGCGGCACTTTAAGGTTAAAAACCAGCAAAGTAACCGCAATGGCAAACACACCATCGCTAAATGATGTTAGTCGGGCGGTGGTAATCGTGTCGTCGGTTATCCTGCTCATGCGTTAGTCAATCGGGCTGTTTACATACAGGTCTTCTACCTTTTTGCGTGCCCAGGGAGTTTTTCGCAGAAATGCCAGGCTGGATTTAATGCTGGGTTCTGATAAAAAACAATTGATGCGGATGCGGTAACCCAATTCGGGCCAGCCATAGTGGGCCACCAGGGCATTTAATATCATCTCCAGCGTTTTACCGTTTAGCTTTTGATTCGATCCTTGTTTTGTCATCGATACAAAAATAAGATAAAGGGGATTAGTTGGCGAATATTTGCTTCGGTAAACATAATGCAGAGACGCGATGCATCGCGTCTCTACGGGTAGAATCAATCAATGTTTTTCGAGGTATTCGGCCAGCGAAGTTCCCACAATATGTGTCCATCCCATAACAAAGTTCGATTTTGCAAAGTCGGGTTCGTTGGGGAACGTTTCCAAGCCGGTGTGCGTAAGCTTAACAGTTGTTTTGTCGCCTTCAGCAAACAGTTCCCAGGTTACGTATGATTGCCCCGCGTAGCCATCGTAACGCCAGCTATGGGTAAGTTTTTTGCCGGGGATAACTTCGGTAACTACGCAAATATGCAGATAGGTTTTATGGGGCGGCCCGCCGCTAAAGCGGAACTCGAAACCCACCTCGGGTTTAAATTCCTCCAGCTTAAAATACCATTGCTCCATTTTGTCGCGGTCGGTAATTGCCTGCCACACTTTGTCGGCGGGGGCATTATAGGTTCGTTCAATTACAAATGGTTCTGTTTCCATAATCTTCAATATAATTCAGTTAACGGGTATCTATTCTTCAGTCTCCGCTTCAACATATGCCTTCAATGCGGTACCAATAAAGTGTGTCCAGCCTTCCTTAAAATTCTGAACGGCAAGATCAGGATGCAGATCGCCACGGAAAGTTTCAAGCCCGGTGTGCGTAAAAATAAGCCTTGTTTGGTCTCCCACCGGAAATAACTCCCAGGTTACCAACGAATTGCCCGGGTAGCCGTCAAATTTCCACTCGTAGCTTATCTTTTTGCCGGGCTCCACTTCCGTTATTTTCCATATATGCACAAAAACCTTACCGGCATGCGCCACATCAAATATGGTTTCAAAACCAATTTCGGGTTCAAACTCCGTCAGCATGGGAAAATACCATTGCTGCATTTTATCTACATCGGTTATGGCCTCCCAAACTGTTTGGGATAGCGCATTATAAACGCGCTCTATTACAACTGGTTCATTTTTCATTTTTATCCGATTTTAATGATGATGTTTTAGCGACCGCGGCTTCCTTATCCAAAAAATCGCCAAGGGCATCCAGTTTCTGATTCCAAAAAACCTTGTATTTTTCAATCCACGATGCCACTTCGCCAAATTTCTGCAGATTGGCCGAGCAAAAATGCTCCCTCCCCTGCCGGGTGATGGTTACCAAACCGCATTCTGTTAAAATTTTTATTTGTTTTGATACAGCAGGACGGCTGATGGTAAAATTATCGGCAAGGGTATTTAAATTCATTTGGCCGGCAGCCAGTAAATCTATAATCTCCCGCCTGGTGGGGTCGGCAATAGCCTGGAAAACGTCGCGTCTCATAAAATAATCGGCATATCAGTAACCGTTCGGTTACAAATATAAATGAAACCAATCGGTTACGCAAGTTTTTTTTATGGGTTGATTAAGTTGGATTGTGTGAATTATTAATAGCTTCAACCGGGTCAACAAGATAAATTACCGTTTGCCTTTTGCCTTTTTCGGACTCTCTGACCCCTCACCCAACCCAATCAACTTAATCAACCACTCACCTACTTCTCCGACGGATTTTTCTTCGCCGCCAATAGCTTTTCTACCAGCTTTTCCAGGCGGTCGGCTTTGGTTTTTTCCTGTTTGGCCGATAGTATCCAAACCACGTATTCTTTTTTGTTTGAGAATGAGAGCGACTCGTAAAAACTCATAGCAGCAGGGTGTTGTGCCAAAACGGTATGCATATCCGGGGGCAGGGTGATCTTCCGGTTTTCGAGGTCAATAAAAGCCGAATGCTCATTCTGTTTTATCGCCTCGTTCCTAAATTCAGAAACCTTTGTTTGATCCTCCTGCTTCAGGCGGATGGCGGTCCAGGTATCATCAATGGCTGCAGCGGCTACGGTTCGCAGGCCATATTTGGCAGGCTCGTCCCAGCTACCCATCATCTCCAGGTCCGATTTAATGCCCGAGCTCTTCTTGGGATAAGCTATCCAGATAATGGTATCCGGCTTTATCAACGGCGCTATTATTTTCAACCCTGCCGCCAGTTCGGCACTGTTGAGGGCGAATAGCTGGATGCCATCAAAACTGCCCGCCGGGTTAAAATGCACTGACGCACCATCAGGCAAAGGCTCCAGCAACGAAAGATAGTTTTCGGGGGCGTTGTAAAGCAGCCAGCTTTTCCCCGGTTTTACCTGTAATTTTTTGGCGAGGGCGCTTGTTGAAAGGCTTGTTGATGGTTGATTACTCATAGCTGTTTGGTTTACGGACTGGATGATATAAATCAAAAATAAAGATTTACAATTAGCAAAAAAATATAAATTGCGACCGGAAGCAATGGCAAGCTTTCGCCTATGAAATAACGTAATGAACTACTTTGATATCGATAAAAGAAAGAAGGCTTTTATTTTCGAACTGGACGATGTGCTCTATCCCGAAAAAGACTATTTGTTCCAGGTTTACTATCTGTTTGCAAGCCTGCTGGAGTATACCGAACTAATTGATGCGAAAGCTGTAACGGAACTGATGGTTAATACGTATACTACTGAAGGGAATGAAAGGGTTTTTGACCGTGTGGTTGAACGCTTTGGTATAAATGAGCGATATCGCATCAATTTAAATCACCTTTTTATAACTGCCAAGCTGCCTTTAAAGCTGTTGCTATACAAAAATATGTTAAATTTACTCCAGGAAATTGTTATTGACCGGAAAAAGGTGTTTATTGTAACAAACGGAAATCCGCAGCAGCAATTAAATAAAATTAAGCAAACCGAGTGGCACGGGCTCGAGCAGTATTTAACCGCTTATTTTGCCGAAGAAACCATGGCAAAGCCTGAACCGGATGTTATTCATTTGTTACTAAAGGAGCATGATCTGCAGCGCAGGGACATATTAATGATAGAAAATGCCGAAGCCGACAGGCTTTGCGCCGATGTATGCGGGATTGACTACATCAACGTTCAGGAGTTTTTATAACAGGAAATAATACCATAAACGCTTAATTTGCGTTAACAAGCTATTTACAGAAGACTTACATAATATAATCAATATGAAAAAAATATTTTACTTAACATTGGTACTTACTGCAGGGTTAATTTATGGTTGCAGCAAAAAGAATCCTACCAACAACAACCCAACGAAGCCGGTAAAAACCGGCACTACGCTGCAGTTGATACAGGACTCCATTTTTCTGTACGCGAGCGAAGATTATTTATGGTTCAATCAGTTGCCAAGTTATGCTACGTTTGGGCCGCGCACATTTACTAATCCCGATGATTTAACAGCATTGCAAAATGAGCTCGACGCGCTGTCGCAATACGCAATTAATCCGGCTACCAGCAAGCCTTACGAGTTTTCAAACTACAATCCAGGTTCTGCTAAATATTCATTTGTTGATGACGGCACCGAAACCGGCGCGCTGAATGGGGTAAAAGGCGATTTTGGCCTTGATGTACAGTATAACCAGATAGCCGACCTCCGGATTGAGTATGTTTATGCGGGTTCGCCGGCCGGCCTGGCAGGAATAAAACGCGGTGACGAAATCACCAGCATAAACGGCAGCACCAATATTTCATATGACGCTCCGGGATATGGCACCGGAACCAGCACAAATTTAAATTTTGTTAGTAATGCCATATACAACAGCGGTACAATAGCCCTGGTTCTGCAAAGGCCCGATGGCACTACCTATAACGCTAATATAAACACCGCCAATTACAATGTGAACCCCGTTTTAAAGGACACGGTTTACACCACTACCAAAGGCACAAAAGTTGGCTATATTGTATTTAACAGCTTTGTATCCGATGCAGTTGCCGATCCTTTATTGCAGGCAGCATTTAACAAATTTACCACTGCCGGCGTAACCGAATTAATAGTTGACCTTCGTTATAACGGCGGTGGCTACGTTTCGACTGCTGAGCATTTGGACGACCTGATTGTGCCAGCAGCTAAAGACGGAAGTTTGATGTATAATACTTACTACAACAGCAATCTCGTGAACGGCAAAGATCCTTTGCTGCATAACCAATGGCGTTCGGGCAGCCCTGATTACAATTATGGTCAGTTTGACTATTCGGTTGCGGGCAATGCAACCCATTTCTCCAAAAAAGGCTCATTGGCTGTAAACCGCGTGTTTTTTATCGTCACCGGTCAAACCGCGTCTGCCAGCGAATTAACTATAAACAACCTGCGCCCCGAAATGGATGTTCAGTTTGTTGGCGAACAAAGCTACGGTAAACCAGTAGGTTTTTTTGATATCAACATTAACAAGTACATTTTGTTCACACCTGAGTTTTCGGTTCAAAATTCGGCCGGTCAGGGTGGATATTATGAAGGTTTTATTCCCGGCGCCCCCGGATATCCCGGCGCTAAGGTATATGATGACCTTACAAAAGATTGGGGCGATACCTCAGAACGTTGCTTGTCTTCAATTCTGCATTATGAAAATTTGGGCAAATATGCGGTTGCACAGGCACCTAATTTAAAATCGGGTTCGTTCACAACTTCTTCGTTTGCAGCATCATTTGCAGCCATGGGCCGCAAGCGCACGGCCCTTAACACACATAAATTTATCGGCATGATTGGCAAAAAGTTAAAAGCCGTGAATAAAAAATAATTAAATAGCTTTTATTAAAAAAGTCAAAAGGCTGCTCCGGACAAGGGCAGCCTTTTGTGTATTTGCGGCTCAGTAAGGCTACAATTCGTTTTTAACGCGATGGCTTTCTTTTCTGCCGCGCCGTCGACCCCAGGAACCGTATCCCGGATTGAAGCGAAAAGCTGAAAGACCGAAGCTTAAAGCAAAAAGTTATGGATGGCAATAATCAAAGCTTTCTGCTTTAAGCTTTTTCCGGCTTAATCCACTAATTCCCGCAAATCAACCGGTACCACGCGCGATATGCCTTGTTCAACCATGGTTACGCCGTAAATAATATCGGTGCTGGCGATGGTGCGCTTGTTGTGGGATATAATGATGAATTGTGACTCCGTTGAAAATTTGCGGATGATGTTGTTAAACTTATCGATATTGGTATCATCAAGCGGCGCGTCAACCTCATCAAAGATACAGAAGGGGGCCGGTTTTAACAGGTAGAGCGAAAACAGGATGGCAGTTGCTGTCAACGTTTTTTCGCCACCTGAAAGTTGGTTGATTGACAGCGGTCGTTTTCCTTTTGGCTTTGCAATGATGTCAATATCCGATTCAAGGGGCTTGCTTGGATCACTTAATATCAGGTCGCATGAATCTTCCTCATTAAATAATGACCGGAAAACCTTGATAAAGTTCTCCCTCACCAGCGTAAACGAGGTCATGAATTTTTCGCGGGCGGTATCATCTATTTCCTGTATGGTTGCCAGCAAGGAGGCCTTGGCGTCGCTCAGATCCTTCTTTTGCGCCTGTATAAAAGTATAGCGCTCATTCATTTCGTTATAAGCTTCAACCGCCATTGGGTTAATGGCGCCAAACTCATCCAGCTGCTTCTTAAGTTTCTCCGTTTTTTCGCGGATTTCGTGTTCATCTTCATCCCCGGCGATATTAGCCTCAGGCAACTCTTGAATATCTACATTAAATTCAACAGACAAACGCTCTTTCAAAGCATTTAACTCCAGCTTCAGGTTGTTGCGCTCGTCCTTGAGTTCGTTTTCTATAATTTCGGCATTATCTTTTTTGCGCCTTAATGCTGTAATTTCGTTTTCCGATTCGGATATTTTTCCGCGCCACTCGTAATATTCCTGCTCAGCCTGTTGGGTAGCCTTTTCAAGCTCATCCTTTTGGGCATACATGCCAATGAGGTCCTCATCCGAATTGTCGGACATCTGCAGGTTTTCCTGGATGGCGATCTTCACCTTTTCCAGTTCGGCGTTATTTTGCTTTATTCTTGCTTCAAGACTTTCCTGCTGCGTATCGCGATAATCGAGATCCTTAATCAAGCCCGATACTTTATTTTGCTGCTGATGAAAACGTATATTTTCCTGGTTATAAGCATTTGATTGTACCGATACGTATTCGTTCAACTCTGCAAACGCCTGTTGCTTATCGGCCAGCAGATCGCCTTGGGTTTGCTTTTGAATCTTGAGCTCTTCCAGTTGCGGATGCAGGGCAATTTTTTCAGCTTTAATGCTTTCAATTTTGCGGGCAATATCTTCTTTACGGTTAAGGCTGTTTTCAATAAATGTTTGATACTGCTCCTGCCGGGTTTTTACGGTCACCAGTTCGGTGTTCAGCAGGTTAAGTTCCTGCTGTTTCTGTTTTATCTCTGCGGCTTTTCCGGATGCCTTTAGCGTTGCGAGTTTGGTTTGCAGGGCTTCAAACCTGTTTTTAAAATCGGTTAACTCAACATCAATCAGCTTGATAACTTTTAACAATGCTTCCAGGTTCTTGGCCCGGCCAATTCGTTTGCCTTCAAACAGCCCAACCGAGCCGCCGGCCATAGCGTATTTCGATTTGTTAAACTTCCCGCTTTTGCCAATCACCACCACACCGGCCGGTAAAGCGGCATTGTTAAGCGCATGTTCGTTGTTGTCGTCAATCAAATAAACATTCCGCAACAAATGATCGCACAGGGGCTGGTAATGTTTATCCACCTCAACCACATTAAGCGCCGGTATAGCCCCTTCCAGGTCTACAGCGATGCTTGTACCATTGGCATCGTAATTATCCAGCACAAAGAAATGCGCACGGCCCTGCGAGGATTTACTTAACAGATTAATACCTCTGATAGCTTCATTATAAGTATCCACCACGTAGTGGTTCATCAATGGCTCCAGGTAGTTTTCAATAGCCACCCGGTAATCCTCGCGACAGAACAAAATATCGCTGAACAGCGGGGCATTTTTTGACCAGTCGGTATTTTTCTTTAAAAACCTGATAGATTCGGGGAAACCTTCGAGGTTATCCACCATGCTTTTGGTCAGGTTGTATTCGTTTTGTTTGGCATCCAGTTTTCTGCCTTCGCGGATAATACTTTCCTGTATAATTTTTATCTCCTCGTCGGCTTGTTTTATCTGTTCCTGCAAATCGGCTTCAAACTCAACAACGCTTCGGTAATCTTCATCCAAAACAGCTACCCGTTCCTCAAGGCCATAAACCACTTCATTAAAATGCGAAAGTTCAGCCTCTTTATTGGTGGCGTCTTCCATATTTCGCTGGCTTTCCTGTTCAAGGGCCTGCTGCTGGATCTGCAATATATCCAGGTCCTTTTCGGTTTTATAAGCCTGGTTTTGCAGCCGGGTGTTGATATTGATCAGTTCGTTCAACTCATTTCGGGCGGCGGATTGCTGTTCTTTCAACTCATCAACAGCTTCCTTTAAATCGGCTACTTTAAGTTTAACCGTTTGCAGGTTTTCATCCTCGGTTGCTTTTTCTTCGGAAAGTCGTTTGATGTTGTATAGCACGTGGTTCAGCTGGTTTTTATCACGATCCAGTTCTTCTGTTAACCGCGCTTCTTTATCCTGCTGAAATTTGAGCTGTTCATTCTTTATCTTTTTCTCGCTCTCATAAGCCCGTATTTTACCAACATATTCGTTAGTGGCTTTTTGTTGGATAGAAAGATTTTTCTCTTTGGTAAGGCTGTCCAGTTTATGCTGCTGAATAACTGCTTCTAACGAGTCGATCAGGGTAACAATGCCCGATTTTTCGACCCGGTGCTTTTGCTCCTGCTCCTCAATACGGCTCAGCGACTCGCTGAAAGCCACTATCCTGAAGGATGCCAGGGTTATGCTCAGCGATTTATACTGATCGCGCAGGCGATAATACCTTTCGGTTTTCTTGGCCTGGTTTTCCAGTGTTTTAAGGTTCTTTTCAATTTCAAAAAGCAGGTCCTCCACCCTTTCCAGGTCGGCTTCGGTATCTTTCAGTTTGCTGAAAGTTTGCTTTTTGCGGAGTTTGTATTTCGATATGCCCGATGCCTCCTCAAATAAATTACGGCGGGAACCTTCTTTGTTGGTGATGATCTCGTCGATCATTTTTAGTTCGATGATCGAGTATGAATCGGCCCCGATGCCCGTATCAAGGAACAGATCGGTAATATCCTTAAGCCTGCACTGTACATCATTTAAACGGTACTCACTCTCGCCGGTACGATAGAGCCTGCGGGTAAGGGTTACTTGTGTAAAATCAGTAGGAAGTATATTTTTTGTATTGTCGAAAGTGAGGGAAACCTCGGCCAGGTTGGCAGCTTTGCGGCTTTTGGTACCGTTAAAAATAACGTTATCCATTTTCTCGGATCGCAGCATCCGTGTGCTTTGCTCGCCCAGCACCCAACGGATAGCGTCCACCACGTTTGACTTTCCGCAGCCGTTAGGGCCCACAATAGCAGTAACCCCCTCATTGAAGTTGATGGTTATTTTATCGCCAAAGCTCTTGAATCCTTTGATTTCTAAGCGGGTAAGCTGCATTTATGTTGTACTGATCCTGAAAAATTCGAACCTTCAAATTAATCATAAATTTTTCATTTTTTAACATTTATTTTGAAAGGAGGTGAAAGGCAAAAGGTTAAGGGTGAAAGGTAAAAAAGAAGGTGAAAGGGTAAAGGCGAAAGGTAAAAAGACCCTTCCCCTTTTACCTTTCGCCTTTTACCTCCTCCTCACACAAATATTTCGCCCTTCAAATACGTTACCGCTTTGCCGCTGATGAGCACCCTGTCGCCTTTTAATTCGCACCACAATTCGCCGCGGCGGGCTGATAATTGCAGAGCATGCAATTTATCCTTGCCTAGTTTATCGGCCCAATAGGGTATCAGGTTGCAATGTGCCGATCCGGTTACCGGGTCTTCGGGTATGCCCGCGCCGGGGGCAAAGAAGCGGGATACAAAATCGACAGTATTTCCTTTGGCAGTTACAATTACGCCGACAGTATCCATTTTGGAGAGTGCGAAAAAATCGGGCGAAATATCCTTGATATCGTCTGCCGACTCGTACACCAGGAAGTAATCGCGCGACCTTAAAACCTCGATCGGCTGTTTTTCGCCCAAAGCCTCAACCAAACCAATCGGCGGGTCGATGTGAATGGGTGGCCGGGATGGGAAATCCATGGTATATTTATCGCCCTCTTTCGTTACAATTAAGGTGCCTGCTTTAACCGTTTCAAAATGGATCTCGTTTCCTTCAAATCCCAATTGGGTAAATAAAATATGGGCCGAGGCCAGTGTAGCATGGCCACACAGGTCAATTTCGTATTCCGGGGTGAACCAGCGTAATTTGTAGCCGGTCTCATTTTTTACAAAAAATGCTGTTTCGGCCAGGTTATTTTCAACGGCAATTTTTTGCATAAGCTCGTCCGGGAGCCATTCGTCCAGCGGGCAAACAGCCGCAGGATTTCCGCCGAAAAGTTTATCAGTAAAGGCATCAGCCTGGTAAATGGCAATCTTCATATTCTTGAGGTAAAATTGAGGTAAAAGGCGAAAGGTTAAAGGTAAAAGGCTTGTATATTAATACCCTTTTATCTTTCGCTTTTCACTTAAATACAAGCGTTAAATATATACATTATCAGGGAAAAGGTTAAAGGGAAAAGGCTAAAGGTTTTTTTTTACCTTTCAGCTTTCGCCTTTTAACTTTAACCTTTTATTCTATCCACAATACCGAATTTCCGGTATGCTCGTTATTTTGTTCCCAAAGCCTGTTGCCGGGGTCGCGGATCCAATCACCATCCACCCTGAATTTGTACAGGTACTTTCCGGGTTTCAGGTAAAACGGGATCGACCATTCATCGTCCCGGTACAGCATGGTATAACCGTTGGGCTCCCAATCATTAAATACGCCACATAACGTAACTACCTTGGCGCCACCGTGCCCATTAAGCACAAAAGTATAATTTGGCCTCACCGCCAAAAACGACCATGGTTCGTTTTTTATAACAGACCGATGCGGGTTGGCAGGATCCCTTACCGGTTCGCCATCCACTATAAACCGGTAACTGTAGTTACCCGCTGTTAGGGTGAGCGGCAGCACCCAGGCATTCCCTTTTCGCTGAAGGCTTAACTCATTTTTGCCAAAATTGTTAAAATCTCCTTCTAATAGTACCTTTTTTGCGTTGGGGTAACCGGCCAATTTAAAAACTACAGTTTCGCCCAAGTTCAAAACGGAGCTCAAATAAGCATCGTTTTCATTCTCCTTTATTTTAACAGGATTATTGGGGTCGGGCATCCATTTCCCGTCTACCATAAACCGATAATAATATTTGCCATCGGTCAGGTACACCTGGCGTTCCCACACATCACCTTTGTGTTCCATGATCAATTCGCCCGCATTCCAGTTGTTAAAATCCCCTGCAACAACTATTCTTCGGGCTGATGAGTGCCCTGTTAACTTAAAAGTGTAGTTGTATTTAAAGTAAACCGAGTTAAGGGTGCCACCGCCATCGTCAGCCTGCACCAGGTTATTCGGATCAGTCGTCCAGCGACCGTCAGCGATATACTTGTATTCATAAGCGCCCGGACCAAGCTTTAAATCGATTATCCAGCCGCCATCTGTCTTTTTCATCAACCCTTTTAAAGTGCTCCAGTTGTTGAAACTGCCTGAAAGGAATACTCTTTTTGATCGTTCGTAACCCGGCAGAATAAAGCGCGTTAAGCCCGTAGGTAGTTCATATACCGTTATTTTAGCAAATTTATTTACACCAAACTTCACCTCGCCCGGGTAACCTGGCTTTCCATCAATATTGGGAATATTGACAGTAATGCGTCCGGGGTTGCTCTGCGGATTGTTATCCAGATCCGTCAGCGGCCGCTCAAACTGGATGATATTATCCCTGCGCGAAGTCATGGTCCATCCATCGTTCACCACCGCATTAAAATCGCCTTTGATCAACTGGTTGGCGCTTCCAGTGCTTATGCCCGCTGTTTTCAACACGCTATCCAAAACGCTTTTAGGCGATTGCAGGTCGATCTGTAAGATCAAATGATCGCGGGCAATAACCAGGGAATTACGGTTTTGGGCAATAGCCGTTTTAATACTGCACAAAAGCAATATCAAAACAAAAGCCGAATACCATTTATTCCTCATATTTACTGGTAGGTGTAAATGTACATTTCAAATTCCTTTTTCACATAATTGATGGTGAATATCCCCCTTACAAAAAAATCGTAGCCCAATATACCATCAACTTTATAATCATATGTTCTTCCCATTTTCTCCAGGTCAGTTAGCAGCACATGGTTCTTCATAAACTTACGGTCGCCGACAATCAAATTATCAAAACGGGCGTAAATCACCTCGAAACTCGAGCCCCCCACCCCGGTAAGCTTTGAGCGGTTGATCACCGTCATGCTGTCCTGCATTCTTTTGGTTTTGCGGTAATCGAGCAGGTTGGTTTCGGCGGCGCTGTCAAAGGCAAACCAAAAAGTAGTGTTTTCAAATGTGCCTTTTAAAAATACAACATCATTTAAATAACGAAACGGACTCACCATAAACCTGTCGCTATAAATTCTTTCTGTTTCGGGGATATTGCCGTTATTATCCAGCTTCTGGATATAGAGGACGTTGCGGAACAAATCAACAGTGAGCGCAAATTTTGTAAACAGCCGGTTGCCCAATAAACCGAGTATCTTAATGCCCCTGCCATTTTCGATAAACGACAGGTCGGTTACGTCAGCCGTGAGCCTGCTGTAAGTTAAATCAAGAATTTTGAAGTTGTGCACTTCGGTCGTGAATGAGCCGGATGAGGTACCGTTTATCCCGCCCGACTCCTGGTCGGCTATTTTGGGTGCATCCCTGAAATAGGTTTCGTTTAATACCAGGTAAGGCGCGCCGGTATCCAGCACAAAATTACCTTCAACCGAATCAACCATGGCTTCAACAATAATCAGGTTGCCGGCCCTTTTGATGGGAACTGCCAGGGTTTTAAAATCGGCAAAAGGTGGTGGGTCAGGGTCAACGCGGGCGTTTTTAAAGCTGATATTACCAATGGTTACCCTTTTGCCGGCCGAAACATGACAACAACAAATGATTAAAAGTAACAAAAGATATACACGGCGCATCAGACCTAATTAATACCTAATAGACAACGTTTTTTGTGGCGCCGTTACAGGTTTCCCGAAATAAAACAGACGGAAACCCAATCAATTTATGCCGCTCAGGTACCGGTAAGTAACTAACTCATCAAGGTGGTTGACAGGTTTAGTACAGCCGTTATCCAATATCACCAGCCTGTTGCTGACATCCAGAACGTTATAGTATTGATGGTCGGTTATGATAATCCCTTTCCGTTTGGCACAGTTTTTTATCAACGGTTTAAAAAGCTCTGTTTGCACAGGCGAAATATGCGTGAATGGTTCATCGAGCAGTATAAAATCAGCTTTATTATAAATGATCATTAAGGTTTCCAGCATTCGTAACTCCCCGCCTGAAAGTTCGCCGACGGTTTTATGGTGATGTTTTTGGTAGATATCCTGTTGGGCAAATTCGTCCCAAAAAGCTGGGTCAATTAACATTTTTGCCAAACTGCTAATCCTGATGTTGTGGGGTAAGTAATTGTGTTGAGGAAGGTAGGCAATCTGCCCATGGGCATAGCCGCTGTAAACATACTGGTTATTGATGCTTACATATTTGTAAGAAGGAATAAGCGATCCGAAA
>Ga0207667_10001054_pt1 | contig 35065 bp, 29 predicted proteins | sample KBSCornC52_FD_184301 | JGI IMG/M metagenome (GOLD analysis project Ga0207667, IMG submission 184301) | Corn rhizosphere microbial communities from Kellogg Biological Station, Michigan, USA - KBS Corn C5-2 (SPAdes) (version 2) | ecosystem: Host-associated > Plants > Roots > Rhizosphere > Soil ...
TAATTCATGCGCCAATAGGATGGCCAGTAGGGTCAGCGAAAAAGGCAGGCCCGGCAGCAAATACGAAGGATCGTGCCACATGCGCAGATATCCCATGAGGCTCTCGCCGAAATCGATGGGCCGATTCTGAGCGAAGCTCCGAGCCATGCCCGCGCCCACAATGGTGGTGCTGAGCAGCGTCGCGACGAGCAACAGGGCGTGCAGCCAATACCGATGGCGAGGCCGCGGATAAAAATGCTCAGCGAACGAGTAGAGGCCGGCTTCCGGAGCGGACTCCGTGATCCGGAACGGTGGCAAATACGGAGGGCCGTTAGTCGACACAGAGCCCGCAGACTACTATTGGAGCGTCTGCAGCTCCTTGCCCGGCTTGAACCGCACAGCTTTTCCCGGCGGGATTGCGACTTCGGCGCCGGTACGCGGGTTGCGGCCGATACCGGTTTTGCGTGGACGCACGTTGAAGATCCCGAAGCCTCGGAGCTCGATGCGCTCGCCGCGGCCCAGAGCGCGCTTCATGCTCTCGAACACGGTTTCCACGGCCATCTCGGCCTTGGTCTTGGTGATACCGGTCCGGTTAACCACTTCATTGATGATGTCGAGTTTAATCAAAGCCGCCCTCCCCCGCTTCGCCCGGTTACAACCCTTTTCACAACCCCATGATAGGATTAGGGTTATCGCACTGTCAAGTCACCCTTATTTGTTCGTCTACGGCACTCTCAAAAGTAGCTTCCAGAATCGCTACGCACGACGGCTGCGGCGCGAAGCGAGACTGCTGGGCCGTGCGCATATGCCAGGCCGGCTTTATTACCTACGCCGGTACCCTGGAATGCGGCCTTCCCGCGATCCTAATGACTTGATAACAGGCGAATTGTACCAGTTGCGCCAGCCGGCGAAGACACTTGAGGCGCTCGATAAATGGGAAGAAAGCTATGATCGCGAACTTCACGCTGCGACCCTCGAGACCGGGCAAACGTTCCGGGCCTGGGTTTATGTTCACCGTCGGCGCATTTCCGAGGATCGTTATCTTGCTTCAGGAGAGTGGTTGTAAACGCTTAGCTCGTCGTACGTTTGCGGATCTCGATGTTCAGGCGCTTGATCTTCTGATTCAGCGTCGAAAGCGGAATCCGCAAAGCTTCGGCTGCCGAGGTCTGGCTCCAGTCGGAAGCTTCTAGTTGTTCTATGATCTTGCGGCGTTCATAATCGGCGACGATTTCAAACAGCGACGCGTCGGCCGGCAGCTTACCGCTTTCATCGCGGCGGATCCGCAGCCCGCGCGCTTCAAGCAGATGCTCGGGCAGCACGTCCACGGGTACGCTGGCCTGCGAAGCCAGAACCACCGCCCGCTCCACGACGTTCTCCAGCTCGCGAACATTACCGGGCCAAGCGTGGTCCATCAGGATCTGCATGGCGTCGGGTTCGAACGTCAGCCGCGAGCGGTTATCCTGGTCCAGAAATTTCTCGTTCTCACGGCAGTATTTGTTGAAGAAGTGGTCCACCAGCGCAGGAATATCTTCCTTGCGGTCGCGTAGCGGCGGAAGCGCCAGGTTGATCACGTTCAGACGGTAGTACAGATCCTCGCGGAACTTCCCTTCCTCCACGAACTTCTTTAGATCGGCGTTGGTCGCGGCCACGATCCGCACGTCCACCCGAACCGTTTCGGTCGAGCCCAGCGGCATGAATTCCCGTTCCTGGATCACGCGCAGCAGCTTGGTCTGCGTCTCCAAGGAAATCGTGCCAATCTCGTCGAAAAAGATGGTCCCGTGATCGGCCACTTCGAAGTATCCCTTGCGCGCTGCCAGAGCGCCGGTGAACGCGCCCCGAACGTGACCGAACAAAGCCGATTCCAGGAGATCCGGAGGCACCGAGCCGGAGTGAACAGGGACAAAGGGATGCTCGGCGCGCGCCGAATGGGCATGGATTGCGTTGGCGATCAGTTCCTTGCCAGTTCCAGTCTCCCCGGTAATCAGGATGGTCGCACGGCTGGCTGCCACCTGACCGACCAGGTCCAGGATCTTCAGCATCCGCTCGCTCTTGCCGACGATGTTCGGGAAGCTGTAGCGTTGTTTTAACGCGCGTTTGAGCTCGGTATTTTCCCGCTCCAGCCGCCGCTTGGCGATCATATGATCGATCTCGATCAGCAGCTTCTCGTTGTCCCATGGCTTCGGGAAATAGTCGTTGGCGCCGCGCTTGAGCGCCGCCACGGCAACTTCGACCGACCCGTACGCCGTAATCATGAAAACCGGAGTTTCTCGATCGCGGGTTCGGATTTCTTCGAGCACCTGCATCCCGCTCTTGTCGGGCATCATGAGGTCCAGCAGTACTAGATCGTAGGCTGAGGTTTCCAGGCGCTTCAGGCCCTCAGTGGCATTGGCCGCCAGTTCCACGCGATAGTTTTCACTAGAAAGCAGAGCTTCCAGGCTGTCGCGGATATCGGGTTCGTCGTCGATGACCAGAATACGCCCACGGACGGCATCCCCCGTCAGCACATCGGGAGGGAAATTGGCGACTGTATCGGCCATTAGTGGATGAGCGTATCAGACTTTCCTACGATTGGGGACGGAACAGAACCGGCGATCCCGCTCCGCGCCATGGGCGTCGCGGACATCGCGGCGGCTGGTGTGGAAACAGCCGGGACTGCCACGCTGGGTGCTTCTCGCCTGGCCGGGGGCGGCACCGCTCGCCCGGCAGAACTTATCGGGAATGTCAGAACGAACTGGGTTCCCTTGCCTTGCTGGCTTTGAACTTCGATATCGCCGCCGTGCTCGCGCACGATCCCGTAACTCACGGAAAGGCCCAGACCTGTACCCTTGACTGCACCTTTCGTGGTGAAGAACGGATCGAAGATACGCGCCAGATTCTGCGGTGCAATGCCCGTGCCGGTATCGCTCACCTTGACGCGAACCGCGCCGTTCCCCCGTTCGGTTTGGATAGTCAGTCTACCGCCGGATGGCCCCCCGGATTCAATCGCATCGCGCGCGTTCAGGAACAGATTGAGAAACACCTGCTGCAACTTGCCAGGACTACCCTTGATCAGCGTGATGCTCTCGTCGATTACCAGCTCCGCCTTCACTGAACTTTTCGCGAACTGATGCTCGACGAGACTCAGAGTCTCCCGCAGCACCTTGTTCAGGTCCACGGGAACGAACTCGGTGGCGGAAGTGCGCGAGAAGTTCAGCAGCGAATTCACGATCTCGCTTGCCCGGAACGTCTGGCGCGCGATCTTCTCGAGCAGCGGAGCCTTTTGTTCGTCGCCCGAAATTTGCTTAGCCAGCATCTGCGCGTAGGTCGAAATTACGGCCAGCGGCGTATTGACTTCGTGAGCGACGCCCGCCGCCAGCAGTCCGATGGAACTGAGCTTGTCAGCCTGCATCAGCCGGCGCTCCAGCTCGGCGCGATCGGTGACATCGTCGAGGATGATCAGACGGCCAATGCGATCGCCTTCGCGCGAAATCAGCGGCGCCGCGGCGATATTCAGCGTCGCATCGTTTATTCCGACATGGCGCTCGCGCATCCGGTACTGATAGATGTTCTGAACACCGGCGTCGTCGCGGGACATTTCCAGCTGATCGCACAGATCTTCCGGCAGGAGGTCCCGCAGTTTCCGGCCTACGGCGTTCTGGCGAAGAACACCGGTCAGCTTCTCTACCTGGGAGTTCCAGCTCTCGACGCGGTCTTCGAGGTCCGCCGCCAGAATGCCGACGTGAATGGATTCGACGATGTTCTCGGAGAACTCTTTGAGCCGTTCGTATTCGTCGGCCTTGCGCTGCAAAGATTGATACAGCTTGGCGTTGTCGATGGCGATGCCCACGTAACCGGAGAGCGTCATGAGCAATTCGACATCTTCGCTGGACAGAAAATCGTGCGATTCGGTGCGGCTCACGCCCAGGTACGCGATAGTTCGGCCGCGCGCCGAGCAGGGCAGATAGTAGGTCAACTCCAGCTCGGCAATGGAGCGCCGCACACCGCTGGGCCACTCGTGCGAAACGACGTCCAGGAGATTGCGCGTGCGCTCGAAAAACAAGTATGGCTTCTTCGGATTCGGGCTCAGAAAGCTTAAGTCCAAACCGTAGGGAACATGGTCGGTCTGCTTCCCGTTGCGATTGAAGGCCAGCTCCAGTTGGAAACGGTTCTCGGCGTCATCCCAGATGAAGAACGCGACATAGCGGATTCCCAGCGTGCGTATCAGGCGGTCCGAGACGGTCTCCAGCATTTCGCGCAAATCGGTGGGCGATCCCAACTCGCGCGCGAATTCGATCAGCGTGCGCCGGTAGTCGTAACGATCCTTATAGAAATAGCGGTCGAGTTGCTCCTGAACCCATTTCCGGATCGGCTGGAACACGAACGCGGCGATCAGGATCATCACCACCATGGCCGCACCATTCAGTTCCCCGGTGCCGCTGACCGAGAATATCGTGCCGTAGAAGATCGCCAGCACGCAGAAGGTGGCCAGCGTATAGGCATAGCCTTGCTGGAAAATGACATCCACATCCATCAACCGGTAGCGCAGGATCGCGTAGGCCCAGGTCAGGGGAATCAGCGGGAGCGAGAGCACCGCCAGATTCATGGCCTGGTTGGGAGCCACGCCGAACATATAGGGCACGGCATAAATCAGCGCGAAGGGAATGATGCCCAGTAGCGCGCCGTTACGCAACCAGGTCAACTGGCGTCGGACGATCGGATCGGTCGCGCGGCGCATCTGGAACGCCAGCACTGCGCCGCCCGCGAGGTACATCGCGCACAGGAAGCCCAGCCACAAACGGTCCAGCAGCCAGCGTATCTCGATCAGTGGGGTCGCGGTCCGCAGCCAACCGAAAATGAATCCCGACTGAATGGTGAGCAACGCCAGTCCAGGCAGATACACCAGCACCGCGGCGCCACGCCGCCGGATCCAGGATTGGCTGTCGGGGAAGGAGAAGCAGAAATGGAGGAACAGTGTGGGCGCCAGAAACCACGCCATAACATTGCCCAGGTAGATCGCTTTATCGAAGTTATTCAGCTTGCCAGTGTAGTGGAAGGTGGACAACACGAACGAAGCCAGACATAGCAGGAAAAAGTGCAATGCACGCGGCGCGCTGCTGCGGCGGAAGTACACGAACAAACCGATACCCAGGTAGAGGACGCCCACCGCGTACTGATAGTACAGCGTGGAATCGCGAGTGACCTCGCCGACGATCACGGGAGCCGGCACTTCCGTGCCGTTGTGCATGATCTTGTACTCGGCCTTATGCCATGTGCCGAGGCGCGCCAGAACTTCCGCGGCTTCCTCGGCGCGGCCGATCCGCAGGCCATCGATCGAAATGAGGCTGTCTCCTTCGTGAATCCCGGCCTTCTCGGCAGGGCTCCCGGGAGCGACGTAGGCGGCAACCGGGACAGACTCACCGGCGACCTGCTGGTCCACCCAGGTGACTCCGTCATCGGGCATGTGGAACTTACTCTGCTGCTGGAAATTGATCGCTGCAGCGACCACTGCCGCCACGGTGACGATCATCAGCAGAGCGTTCGTTAACTGTTGCCGCAGTTCCCGCATAGCCCGAGGAACACTTCTCCAGACGACTGGAGTGCACGCCGCCTTCCAATCTAAGAATAGCGCGTATCACGCTGACTCTACTAGAAGTTTGTCGCCAAAAGCGAGAAACTATATTAGATCCGGAAGATAATCCTACGCGAAACGGTAGCGTCTGCTAGCCGGGTTCCACTGTTACCGGCGTGGTCAACTTGAACGTGAGCACGCTCTCGGCGGCGATTATCGCAGGATCGCCGTGGGTCGCGAGGACCAACCCGGTGCCTGCGGCGCCTCCGGCTCCAGCACCGATGGCCGCACCTTCCCCGCCCCCGGCGATCGCCCCGATGGCTGCCCCGATACCGGCGCCAATCCCGACCTTCGCAGCGTCCTTGCGTTTGGTGGCGCGAGCCTGACGCGCGATTGTGCGGGTCTGGATCTCGACCCTTCGGTCGCCGACACGAAGGTGGGTCAGTCGGACAGAAAGGGTCGCCACACCTTTGACGCGGCCGCCGGGGTCGGAGTCGACCACCAGTCCTGTTACCTGCGACCCGCGGGGAGCCACGACGTTACCATCAATCACGATCGGCTCCGCCAGTGTGGCCGTAAAGCTATCGCCCGTCTTCGTCTCCTTGGTCGAAAGCGTAGTTTGGGTTCGAATCTTGATCGGCGTGCCCTCGGCGAGGGTCACCGCGTGCGGCTTCGGCGACAACGGGGTATCCGCCTTCGCGGGCTCGGTAGCGTCGGGAGACGCAGACGGCGTCAAACCCGTGACCGTCGATGAATCGGAAGTTTTGCTGCACCCAACAAGCGATACCGCGATGGCTATCGCCAACCCTGCAGTCCTGAATCTGATGTTCATGTGAAGGCGACGTTTCGACGCTGCAAACTGTTACGAAGTTAATCGCCTTAGTGGGCATAAACCTAATTGCCTTAGTGGCATAATCCTTATTGATGATGCGGTTATGCTCGTCCCTTACGTTGTCGATCGCCGCTGCGGTTCTGGCCCAAGCCCAACTCAAAACCTCAGAGGAACCCCATTTTGACGTTGTAGCAATTAAGCCCAACGCCGACGGCGACTATCGAGTTTATGTAGGACCACCGACGGGAGGGCGTTTCTCGGCCACCGGAATTACTTTGCGTCTCCTCATGCGGTACGGATACGATGTGCAGGACTTACAGATCACCGGTGGGCCAAGATGGATCGGTACGGATCGATGGAATATCGAGGCCAAAGCAGCAGGCGTGCCCGGTAGGCTGCCAGCGGAACAACAAAGCCGTATGATACGAGCATTGCTCGCCGAGCGATTCCAGCTAAAAGTTCATACGGAGAAGAAAAAACAGGTGCCCGCTTATGCGCTGATGGTCCTGAAAAATGGCCCGAAGTTGCACGAAAATGCAGGTGACCCCGGACCGGAAGTTCACGTGGAACGCGGGCACATGAGCTTCCAGAAAGTTCGATTGGCCGCTCTGACGGCCCAGCTTACGAGGCAGCTAGGTAAGCCCGTGATCGATATGACGAACCTCACGGGTGAATACGACCTGGTGCTGGATTGGGTACCCGAACCTGGTGAAAATAGCGCCATTCCCGGCCAGCCTGGACCGCCCGAACCGGCATCGGAGAATAACGGGCCGTCTATCTTCACCGCATTGCAGGAACAAGTGGGGCTTCGGCTCGCGCCGGCCAAGGCTCCGCTCGACGTATTAGTGATTGACCACGTAGAGAAGCCCTCGGAAAACTAGTCGGATTAGTCCGCAGCGCCCTGAATCTTGACTAGCGGCTGGGGATTCTCCGCCGGCATCTCTGACTTTAGGGTCTGCGGGCCACGCCAGAAATCGAAGTATGAGACGTAGTGAACGCAGCTTACCGTGCAATAAGGTGCACAGGGCTTTTCGGTGAGATATTCGCGATCCAGATCATCCTGACTGTACTTGTCAAGAGGTTTCGCCGGATAGCCGCGCTGCTGCGAGCAGTAATGCACCAGGCCGTCCTCGCAAATGTACATGTAGCGCGATCCGGCGCGGCATTTCCAATTGTTAGGCTTCCCCTGAGCGATAGCATCCTGGAAATAACTGAACCGGGCGAAACCCCGGTTTTCCATGGCCTTCATCTCATGGTACACGCCTCGCTCGCGATCACTCAGCGGGCGAAGCTGGCCGTCACCATCGTGGATGATGCCGACCGTCGACTGGAATCCTAGTTCCACAGCGCGGCGGCCAACCACCAAGGCATCTTCCGGGTTATGAATCCCCCCGCCGACAACCGAGTTGATGTTGACGCGGAATAAGGCATGCTCAGCCAAAACTTGGAGCTTCTTGTCGAGCACCTTGAGACTCTTTTTCGAAACGTCGTCGGGCATGACGTTGTCGATGGAAATCTGCATCCAGTCCAACCCAGCCTGGTTCAGGCGCTTCACACGATCCGGCGTGAGCAGATAGCCATTCGTAATCATTCCAGCAATGAGTCCCCGGCGACGCATGGCGCGGATGATGTCATCGAGATCGGGATGGAGCAGGGGCTCGCCACCGGAAAGGGTGACGATCACCGTACCAAGGTCGGCCAACTGGTTGATCCGGGCGATGACAGTTTCCGGGGGGACGGGCTTTGAGAAATCGTCGTATTCGTTGCAGTATGTGCAAGATAGATTGCAACGGCGGATGGGAATAATGTGCGCCATGATGGGATGGCGCGTGGACATCGCGCCCCAGGCGATCATCCGCAGCTCGCGCAGCCTGAGCGCAAAAGATCTGGCGCTCCGCCGCAATCTAAACCCCATGTCTGGCATCAGGACTTTTAACCATTTAAACACGCTCTGCGGGATACTTGCTAGGAGTGCTGACTGGGAGGCTCGCAACCGTAGCGCTGCTGGCGCTCACCTTGGTGCTGGGTTTGTACGGCATCGAGCGCAGTCTATGGCTAGATGAGGCGTGGGTCGCGAACTCGGTAAACGAGCCTACCTTAGGCGGGATGTTCTACTATCCCAACTGGTTACAGACCAGTCCCGCGCTGTTTCTTCTCCTGAGCCGGATCGCGGTCAGGATATTTGGCTTGTCGACAGTAGTCCTGCGGAGCGTCCCGCTATTCCTATCCTTGGTGGCCGTGTGGGCGATGTTGGCTGCGGCTCGAAGAATAGTCTCGCCGCCATTCGCGGCGCTCGCGACGGCGACGCTCGCGTTTAATCCAACCGTGGTCGAATATTTCCGGTCGTTCAAGCAGTATGGCGGCGAAGTCGCGGCAACCAGCCTGGTTCTATGGGCGGCGGTCACGTATTTGAAACAGCCGGAGCGCAAGCAGTTCTATGTGCTGCTAGCGGTGGTGGTCGCAGCGATGACGTTGTCGTATCCGACCGCCTTTCTGCTGCCGGGGTTGATCTTGGTGGTCGCTCTGGTTAATCGCGCCCGGGCGATCACGCTGGCGGGAATCATGGGCGTGGTGCTGGCGGTCTTATATGGGGTGTTCGTCCGGCCAAATTACACGCCGGCTCTGCGCGCCTACTGGATGGGCGATCCACAGACGTTGCTGACTCCCGCCATCATCGCAGCCGGCCTGTTTTGTATTGTCGCTGGGGCACGGGCAATCGCGCGTCCTCGGAATTGGATCGCGATCCTGCTGCTCTTTCCGTGCGTGTTGCTGTTCGCCAGCGAAGCGTTCGGATGGTATCCGGCGAGTCCGCGGACGCAGCTGTTCGTGCGGCCATGCTTTTTGCTGCTGGTAGCGATGAACGTTGAGGATCTTGCCACTTATGCGAAATGGCGACGGGGAGTAGTGGACGCAGTTGTCATTGGAGCGGCGGCTGTGGTGATGTTCCTGGGCGTGCGCAAGCAGTTTCACGAGGGCCGCTTCCAGCCGGAGGAGGATATGTCCGGAGCGGTCCGCTATCTTCGCAAGAACGTCGGCCCTGACGATCTTGTGCTGGTACACGCATCCCTGCGCGAAGGATTCTTGCTATACACCGCGATCCAGGGCTGGAGCGCGAAGCCCGCAATCTACGGGGACACTGGATGGCCATGCTGCGCGCGCGGCCGGGCTCCTGGGCCGGATACCTCAACGCCGGAGAAAATCCGCCACGATCTGGACTCCAAAATTCCGCACGATTATCATGGCCGGATCTGGCTCTTCTACACCAACCGTCCCTTCCATTGGCAGTACGTGCGCGTCGACGATTCCAAACTCTGGCAGAACTACTTCTGGATCCGCAATTGCCGTCCTGAGTTGTACATCCGGTTTGCGAACCTCGGTCTAACGCCTATGACCTGTAGCGCGTTGTCTGTGCACAAGTCGCCCTGAGAATACTTCTAACGTCCAGCCACTTATCTCTCGTGGTTAAGACTTGCCTAGCCTTCGTACTACCGCTGCTCCCGATTGCGGCGCAAGTCGTGTCTCAAAGTGACCCGGCGATTTTGCTTATCCACATTGTGGAAGGCGAGGGCGCGGTCTATCCGATAGGCTCGCGGGCCACGCGCGGGGTCACAGTCCAAGTGACGGATGAAACGGGGAAGCCAGTAGATGGGGCCGCCGTTGTCTTCCGGCTTCCTCAAGACGGACCGACCGGAACGTTTTCCTCGGGCATGCCGACGGAGGTGGTTACGACCTCGCCGGACGGCCGCGCCAATATATGGGGCATGCAGTGGAATCGTGTGACAGGCCCACTAGAGGTGCGCATCACGGCGGCCAAAGGGCAGGCTCGCGCGGGCACGGTGTGCGGATTGTATCTCTCGAATGCTCTGGTCTCGTCTGACCCGCGCGTGGGGAAGAGTATCGGCAGGAAAGACGGGCTGCTGGGAGGCTGGCGGAATCACAAGAGGATTTGGATCGGAGTAGGCATCGCGGCGGCCGCATTTGTGGGCGTTGCAGCGATATCGAGCCGCGGCACTCCCTCGGCGGCTGCGGCGGCCGGCGTGAACGCGCCGCAAATCGGGACGCCCAGCATCATCATCGGGAAACCATGAGAATTACTTTGGGAGTTGTCCTCTATGCCGGTTGCGCCTGGGCGCAGTCGGGGATTGAAGTTCCCGCTATTGGGGCCACAGTCGATACAGCCGGAACGTTGAGGGTGGTGCAAGGCGTCGCAGGCAATTTTTGGCTCGGTCCGGCGATAGCCTCCGAGGTTCTCTCGGCTGCGTGTTCGGAGCGGATGTGCCTGGCCAAGACCGATTCAAAGATCCTCTCGGCGACTGGAGAGACCGACGCGCCGCCAGGTCCCGCGATATTCGGCCTGAATGGTAACGACGCCATCGTGTATTTTCCGGAGTCTCGCGTATTTGCGCGCTGGCATGAGGACGCCTTGGACCTCCTCGACTGGAGGGTGGACGGCGAAGTTTTTTCTGTCAGGCTGAAGGAAATCGCCGTACGCAGGGAGGGCGAGGTGTCGATAGTTCATTCCGACGGTTCGGTGGTCGTTTCGATCCCCGACGGCTCGGGACCAGTACTTCTTCTACCGGAGGGTGTACTGTTCGCTACCAGGGATCAAATCGTGCTCCGGCGGGACCACAGAGAATTACGACTTGAATTGACGGGCGCGGAAAGCATTACCGCGATGGGTCCGCACTATGCCCTGGTCCGCACAGGCCATGAGATCTACGCATTGCGCATTGAAGCCGGACACGAGGCACTCTATCAACTCCCAGGAAGTGCGCCGTGACGCGTACGATCTTCGTCGCGCTCCTGGTTCCGCTGGCGATGCACGCACAGATCGCGCTGTTCACGGTCAACAACGGCGCTGAAGTGCCGATCGGCTCGGTGCTCGACATGGGCAAGGTCGCGGCGGGCGATACGGCGAGTGTGCGCATCCGCGTGCGGAATATCGGAACCCAAACGGCCAGGATCACTTATTTTTTCGCGGACGGAGTGGGATACACGATCGACCGTCCGTCGCTCCCGTTTACGATCGCCCCTGGAAGCGTGCAAGATTCGCTGTTGAGTTTCAGCCAAACCACGGTGGCCCCGCTTTACCCCGCCAACCTGCGTGTGGACAGCGACATCAACAGCGTCAGCGCGATTATCATCGCGAACGTAGTCCTAGGCCCCGCGTTAACAGTCTTCCCGGCATGCACGGGATCCAACGGTCCTCCGGCTTCTATCGATTTTGGGTCCGTGCAGGCAGGTCAAGTGCGGCTGTGCAACTTCTCGTTACAGAACCCGAGCGCGCAGACCATGACCATCGCGACTTTCACAGTTACCGGCACAGGCTTTCAAATATCGGCAGGACCGCAAGCGCCATTCACGATCCCGGCCGGCGGCGCGATCACATTCGTAGTGAATTTCATACCGGGCGCGGCGGGCATGTATACCGGCTCGCTGGCCATCGAAACTCGTACCTACACATTGAAAGGTACAGCGTTCAACACCCCACTCCCAACGCCTCTGCTCGAATTCGACGCGGGCGCGATCCAGAGCGGGCAACAACGGCGCCTGACCATGCGCCTTCCCACCGCAGCCTCCTCCTCCGCATCGGGAAACGTCAATTTGGCGTTCGCGCCGGATACGACGCTGGTGACCGACGACCCCGCGGCTGTCTTTCTAGCCACCGGAACGCGCTCACTGCCGTTTTCGGTTACGCAGGGCAGCACGTTGATCTCAATCGGCGGGCAGACGTCGGCAATGTTCCAGACGGGAACTACCTCCGGCCGCATCCGCTTCACTCTTGCAGGAGTGGCGACTGTGGGGGACGCCACCACAGTGCTTACAATCCCGGCGTCCACGATTTCCATTGACTCCTCGATCGCCACGCGGCGGACAGGGGATTTAGATATACAAGTAACCGGGTTCGACAACACTTACTCGGCAGGAGTGATGACGTTTACGTTCTCCGATATTTCAGGCCAGCCGCTTTCCGCGGGCGCAATTCGCGCTGATTTCACGACGGATTTTCGAACGTTTTTTACGAAGACCCAAGCCGGCAGCGCGTTCCAAATCCGGGTGAGCTTTCCGGTTACGGGCGACACATCGGGCATCGGCAGCGTGGATGTGCAACTCAGCAATTCAGCGGGAATTAAATCCCAGCATCTGGTTTTTCAATAGACTCAAAGGGTGACCACGCGCGTTGCGCTCTCGATTGCCGGTTCGGATCCCAGCGGGGGCGCGGGCCTGCAAGCCGATCTCAAGACCTTTCATCGCCTGGGCGTGTACGGTGAAGCCGTCGTTACACTAATTACGGTCCAGAATACGCGAGGAGTGACGCGGGTTGAGGTGATGGCGCCGGATCTGGTTCTGGAGCAGATTCACGCCGTCTGCTGCGACATTCCGCCGCACGCCGCCAAGATCGGAGCGCTGGGAAATAGTGCCGTGGTTGAGGCTATCGCCGCCGCGGCGGCGCAAAGCTTTACGTTTCCGCTGGTGATCGATCCCGTGATGATCAGCAAGCACGGTGCGGCGTTAATGGACGAGGAGGCTCAGCGTGCTCTGGCGACACAACTGATCCCCAGGGCATTTCTGCTGACACCGAATCTGGAAGAGGCTGCCGTTCTGGCGGGATTCCCGGTGACCGATATCGCGTCCATGCGGAAGGCGGCTGAAAAGCTCGTATCGCTGGGGGCGAAGAACGTCCTGGTAAAGGGCGGGCACTTGGATGCCGAAGAGGCCGTGGACGTGCTGTTCGAACCAGAGCACGGCTTCCGTGAGTTTTCGAGCGCGCGCATCGCGACCCAGCACACCCATGGGACGGGATGCACCTACTCCGCCGCCATCACCGCCGAATTGGCCAAGGGTTCCACGCTGCGTGAGGCCATCGGCAGTGCGAAGAAATTCATCACCGAGGCGATCCGCACGGCGCCGGCGTTAGGATCCGGCTCTGGACCCCTGAATCACCACGCGTGAATCATCACGCCTGAGAGTACGGCGCCGCTCAAGACACTCTACTAAAGTAATGGTGTTTTCCCCAGTCGACCGCGTCGTCCTAGCGATTCTCGCGCCCCTAGCCACGGCAATCCTAATCAGCGGCCTGGACGACCTGGTAGTGGATTTGACGTGGGGTTGGACTTGGCTCAAGTCCACGCTCCGCCCTGCCGCCAGCGTGTTCCCGCCCGGACCGCGCCAGTTGGAAAACGCCCCACAGCAACGGATCGCCATCTTTGTGCCTTTGTGGCATGAGCACCAGGTGGCCGGGAGGATGCTCGAACACAACCTCGCGGCAATTCGTTACCCCGATTATCATTTCTTCGCCGGCTGCTATCCCAATGACGTCGAAACGCAGCAAGCAGTGCAGGCGGTGGCGGAGCGGTTTCCGCACGTGCATCTGGCGCTATGCCCGCATCCCGGCCCGACTTCCAAAGCCGACTGCTTGAACTGGATCTATCAGCACCTCCTGCTGCTCGAAGAACGCAGCGGCGAGGTTTTCGACATTGTGGTGATCCACGACGCCGAGGATCTGGTCCATCCGGAAGAGTTGCGCTGGATCAACTACTATGCCGCCCGCTACGACTTCGTGCAGACGCCGGTGCTGGCGCTGGCGACTCCGCTCCGCAAGCTGACGCACGGTGTCTATTGCGACGAGTTCGCGGAGAATCATTCGCGGGATATGATGGTTCGCGCAGTATTGGGCGGTTTTGTGCCGAGCTGTGGCGTCGGCACGGGCTATCGCCGCGATGCGCTGGAGCGGCTGGCGCGCGCATCGTCCAATCGTTTGTTCGAGCCGGAGGCGCTTACCGAAGATTACGAAAACGGATTGCGGCTGTTTCGCTTGGGATGTTCGCAGGCGTTTGTGCCCATTTCCAAAAGCTCGAGCGGGGGACGAGACTTCGTGGTGACGCGCGAGTTCTTCCCGGCCAGCTGGAATGCGGCGCTGCGGCAGCGTACGCGCTGGGTCACGGGTATTGCGCTGCAAGGCTGGCAGCGGTTTGGCTGGTCGGGGAAACCGGGGGAAGTGTATTGGCTATGGCGGGATCGTAAAGGGTTGATCGCGAATCCGCTGAGCCTGGCGGCAAATCTCGTGTTCGTATACGGAGCAGCTACGGCCATGTGGATGCGCGTATCACCGTGGCAGGCCCACCTGGCAATGGCTACGCTCGCGTTGCAGATCATCCGCACCAGCCTCCGTATGCTGTGCGTCGGCCGCATTTATGGTTGGGTGTTTGCGCTGGGTGTTCCGGTGCGTGCGGTGTACGCGAATATGTTAAATACCGCCGCGACAGTTCAGGCCGTTGCACGATATACCTGGGCTCGCGTCCGCGGGCAGCCGCTCAAATGGCTCAAGACCGAACACGCTTATCCGGTGCGCGCGGCGCTGCTCGCGCAAAAGCGCAAGCTGGGCGAGATCCTGGTGAGTACCGGCGCAGTGCCGGCAGCGGAGTTGGCTTCGGCTCTCGCCGAACGAACGCCAGGAATGCGACTGGGCGAGTATTTGGTTGATTCGGGCAGGCTGCCGATAGAGGAGCTATATCAGGCGCTGAGCTTTCAGCAGGGCCTTCCGCTCGCGCGGATCGAACCGGAGTCCGTACCATGGCCGGTAGCGCATGCGTTGCCGGAACACGCTGTCCGCCAGTGGCAAGTGCTTCCCTTCCGCGTCGCAGAGCAGAATCTATTTGTGGTCTCTCCCGAGGCTCCTGGGCCTGAAATGACGCGGGCGCTCAAAGCTTTCACGTCGCTCGAAATCCGTTTCCATCTGGTGACGCCGGCGGAATTTGAGCGACTTTCCAAAGCGTTAATCTGAATCATGGGTCGATTTGTACGCATTACGGTCGCGATAATACTCTGTTGCATCGCGATTCCGTCTCAGGAGCGGCCCGCGGGGCAACCCATCGACCTGATCTGGAGCGCCCACTACGTGGTCACCGAGGACGCACAACGTCGCGTGATTGAAAACGGCGCGGTGGCCGTTCTGGGCGATCGCATTGTGGATGTCGGATCGCGAGCCGAAATCGACGCGAAATATTTCGCTACCAACCGCATGGATCAACCTAACGCGATCCTTGCACCGGGCCTGATCAACACTCATACCCATGCGGCGATGTCACTATTCCGCGGCGTGGCGGACGATTTGAAGCTGCAGGACTGGCTCGAAAAATACATTTTCCCGGCGGAAGCCAAGAACGTGGACCGCGAGTTCGTGCGCTGGGGAACGCGGCTGGGCCTGCTCGAAATGGCGCTTTCCGGCACGACTACGTTCGCCGACATGTACTACTTCGAGGAGACGGTGGCCGAGGAGACCAAGAAGGCGGGCATGCGAGGCGTGCTGGGAGAGACCGTGATCGGCTTCCCTGCCCCGGATTACAATACCCCCGAAGCGGCGCTAGCGGGAGCGGAAACTTTCATCAAAGCGTACGCCGACGATGCGCTAATCGTGCCGGCCGTCGCGCCGCACGCCATTTACACGGCATCGGACGAGACGCTGCAAGCCGCGCGAACGCTGGCGGATCGTTATGGCAAGCCGTTGATCATCCATCTGGCGGAGACCAAGACGGAGTTCGACGAATCGATGCAAAAGCGCAAAAAGTCGCCTACGAAGGCGCTGGCCGATTTGGGTGTGCTGCAAGGCTGGACGCTAGTCGCGCACGCGGTTTGGCTCGACGCCGCGGACTTCGGCCTCCTGCGCGCGGCCGGAACCGGGATCTCGCACTGCCCGTCGAGCAACATGAAGCTCGCGAGCGGCGTAGCGCCCGTGCTCAAGATGCTACAAGCCGGCATTCCAGTAGGCTTAGGGACCGACGGAGTAGCAGGATCCAATAATGACGTGGACATGTTGGAAGAGATGGATCTCGCGGCCAAGTTGCAAAAGGTCACGTCCGGCGATCCGACAGCGCTGCCCGCCGATCAGGCCTTTGCGATGGCGACGATTCTCGGCGCACAGGCTCTAAGAATGAGCGATCAAATAGGTTCGCTGGAAGCTGGGAAGCGGGCGGACATCATCAGCATAAGGCTAGACGCGCCCAATGCGGCGCCGCTGTACAACGTGTATTCGCAACTGGTTTATTCGCTCAAGGCGTCGGACGTGGGGGACGTGATGGTGAACGGGCGCCTCATCGTGAGGAACCGGCATATGCTGACCGTCGACGACAAGGCAGTGTTGGCGAAGGCGGAAGAGTATCGGGCGAAGGTTTCAAAATCGCTGGCTCGGGATTAACGCGGTTTTCCCCAACCGCCGCCGCCGGGGGTATCGATTCGCAAGACATCGCCTGTGCGGGCCTCGAAGCGCGTTTTCGCCGGGAGTTTCTGAGGTCGTCCCGAGCGCACAAGAGTGTTGCGTCCCGGCTTGCCGGATCCGCCGCCAGCCAGTCCCCAGGGGCCACGCTCCCGACGGTCGGAAAGCAGCGTGACCTCCGCCGGAACAAGAAATTCGAATTCACGCACAATGCCGTCGCCCCCGCGATGTGCGCCTGCTCCGCCCGAACCGCGCCGCACGCGATAGCCGGCGATGCGCAATGGAAACTGATGCTCGAAGGCTTCGATAGGCGTGTTCCAACTATTGGTCATGTGAGTGTGGATCGCGCTGGAACCGTCGGCATGCGCGGAGGCTCCCATGCCTCCGGCGATGGTTTCGTAGTAAGCAAAACCGCGTCCACCGAAACTCAGATTGTTCATGGTGCCGCTGCTCGCGGCGGGAATCCGGTCCGGAGCCGCGTTCGCCAACGCGCCCAGCAAAACATCCGTGATGCGCTGCGAGGTTTCGACATTACCGGCTGCCATCGCGGCGGGAGGTAGCGCGTTAACCACCGACCCCTCGGGAGCGATGACGCGAATGGGCCGCAGAATGCCCGCGGTGAACGGGACATCGTCCTCAATCAGGCAGCGGAACACGTACATTGTGGCGGCCAGAGTCACGGCGAAGTTTGCGTTGACGGATCCCTGGACCTGTGGCGCGGAACCAGTGAAATCGACAACCGCGCGGCCCTTGGCGATGGTGACGGCGACGCGAATTCGCACCGGCTCGGCGGTAATGCCGTCGTTATCCAGGAAATCCTCAAAACGATACGCGCCGTCCGGAAGCTTGCGAATCGCGGCCTGCATCATGCGTGCGCTATAGTCCTGGATTTCGCGCATGTTGCGAACGACGCGTGCTTCTCCTTGCTTGGCAACCAATTCCCACAGCCGCGTTTCGCCGCGATGGATGGCCGCGAGCTGCGCCATAAGATCGCCCTCGCGCTCGACGGGAGTGCGGACATTCGCTAGCAGAAGATCGAAGAGAGCGCGGTCGATCTTGCCCCGCCGGCGAATCAGCACAGGAGGAATACGAATGCCTTCCTGAAAGATTTCGCGCGCCAGAGGCATGGATCCGGGACTCATCCCGCCCACATCCGCATGATGCGCGCGATTGGCGAGATAGAACGCAGGACTCCGCCCGCGAGTGAAGACGGGGGCGACCGCGGTAATGTCGGGCAAATGCGTCCCGCCGCGAAATGGATCGTTAACCAGGGCCACATCGCCCGGCTGTAGATCGAACGCGTCCATGGCGGCGCGCACCGAAAGGGGCATAGCTCCGAGGTGCACGGGCATGTGATCGCCCATGGCAACGGCCTCACCGCGCGCGTCGTAGACGGCGCAGGAGTAGTCGCGGCGTTCCTTGATATTGGCCGAATAGGACGTCTTGCGCAGCACCACGCCCATTTCCTCGGCAATTGAAACGAGCAGGTGCCGGAATAGCTCCAGCTCGATCCCGCTCGACTGGGTCACTTGCACACTCCGGTACGGACAGGGAAGCTCGCGACTACGTCCCACGATCCTGGTGCATTGCGGCGTTCGATGCGATTGGTCTTGCTCGCGGCGTCCGTTCGCACTCGCCAAGTCGCGCTATCCTTGGCGGGAGCTTTCGCCAGCTTGGAATTTTTGGGTGCGGCCTCCGCGATGGTCCATGAGTCGCCGCCGTTGGTGGTTTCGTAGATTTCGAACACCGACGCGGGGCCTTCGGACCGTTCGAAAATCAGCTGGCCGGACTTTGCCGAATCGAACCAGAACTGCTGGATGGAACCGTAGTGCGTTTCGTTGAACAGCGGCCTCCTGCGCCAGGTTTTCCCGCCATCGGTAGTCGTCAGGAAGAACGGATCGCGCGCCAGGGGCTCTTCAACTACGCCGCTAGCCCAGCCATGCTGGAAATCGGGAAACTGAACCTGGTCCAGAGCGGCGCCTTCGATGCGCGGATTCGGCTCAGTCCAGGTTTTGCCGCCATCCCCGCTCACCAAAAGAACACCGTAGAGCGTGGTCGTCACCGTATGCAGATTTCCCGCGGCGAAGATGGTGGAACCCACGCCTTCCGCCGACGCCAGTTCCAAAAACACATCGCACGGCTCGTCTTCGGAACACGTTAACCCGAATCGGTCGACATCGGCGGCCGGACAGGCATAGTCGATACGCGTCGTATCCTGGGCGCCCAATTTAACTGTAAGAACCAGCAGCGGGAATAACAGCAGCGATAGCCGGAGGCGCACCGCCACCATTGTATCCGCCGGACGGGGCTACAATAAATTTAGTGTCGATGCCGATCATCGCCGCGGGCCTGGCCGAATTGCGCCACGGCCGCTTTTCCTTCTATCCAGCCATAGTCGGCGTACAGCACAACGAGTGGATCCTGCGACGCGCCTCCTGGACAGAGATCCTGGTCGCCAACGCGAAAACTTCGGAAGAAATCTGTATTCCGCGCCGCTTTGTAGGCGAGGTCTCCTCTATTGAAGCGCCCTATCGGATTGTCGGGCTAGTGAAGGAGCTCGAGTATCGGGAAGGCGTGGTCCTCCCGCATCACCGCAGCGTAATCGAAATGCCGCGGGCGGTGAATGACTTCAGCCGAGCGAGCCTACGGCCGACACCCTATCAAGGGCCGGCGGGAGTAGTCGCTATTCGGGCCGAACTGGATAGCGATTCGCGAGTCTGGCGGGTGTTGCGGGGATCGGTGGCGGCCGGATTTCTGGTATGCCTGGCGGTGATCTTCGTGGTTCGGGACGCGCACCTGGGGACCGGTTTCGGCTGGACCTCTACGCCGTCGCGCGTGCCCAATCTAAATGCCGGCGACGATTATGACTCGGTGTTGAAGAAGATGGGAAGTCCCGCCAGCGACCAGTGGCTCGACTCGCGAAGCGGAACCGGTGGCTACCGGCGAATGTGGTATCCGCGCAGAGGTGTGACGGTCGTCTTAACCGGTGCGAGCCGCAACCGCGCACGCTATGCGGGCACGCTGGACCGCGACGACAGGATTATCCAGTCGGTGGATGCTGGTCTGGCTAACGAGCTCTATTCCGCGCCGGTGATCGAATAAGGGCGCTACGTTAGGGTAAGCACATCGTCTTGGCCTTTTTCCACGTTCACGCGGGAAAGGACGGCCAGGCCGACAGCGAAAAAGACGATCAGTGACAGAATGGCGATGCGGTAACTTCCGGTCCATTGCAGAGCCAGGCCGTAGAATGCGGGTCCCAACCAACTGGTCCCCTTGTCGCTGATTTCGTAGATGCTGAAATACTCGGCTTCCTTGCCTTTGGGCAAGAGCTGCGCGAACAGTGACCGGCTCAACGCCTGACTAGGTCCCATCACGATCGCCACTCCCGCCGTTACAAAGAAAAATTGAATGGCTGTATAAACGAAGGCATAGATATAGATCAGGAGCGCGCCCCAAATTACCAGCGTAGTGGCGATTGCGGGCTTGGCCCCGATCCGTGCAGCCAACTTACCGAAGCCGACGGCTCCGGGAATTCCGACGAACTGCGCCATCAAGATGGCAGTTGTCAATTGCGAGATCGGCATACCCAGGCCATCGCTGCCAAATTGGCCGGCCACCGCCAGAACCGTCTGGATAGCATCGTTGTAAATCAGATACGCCACCAGGAACAACAATGTCTGCGGATAGTGCCGCGTGTCTCGCAGCGTGTGCGCCAGTTGACGGAAAGCAATCGCTATGCGGTTCTGCCCGGGACTCGGGATTCGCGCGGGCCCGCGATTCCGCAGGGCGAGCAACACCGGGATCGTAAACAAAACGCACCAGACTCCTGCCGAGGCCAGGCTGATGCGGACGGCGAATGCTTCCGAGATGCCCAGCTTTTCGGCACGGAAGAGCAGCAGAAGATTCAGAGCGAGCAACACGCCGCCGCCTGCGTATCCCAGAGCCCACCCCCGTGAAGAAACTGCGTCGCGCTGTTCGGGGGGAGCGATTTCCGGCAGGAACGAGTTGTATACGACGATGGACGCGCCGAAACTGATATTCGAAACGATCAGCAGCGCGGCGCCCAGCATGTAATTCGTTCCTTCGATGAAGAACATCGCGACCGTCGCGGCCGCACCGATGAACGCCGTCAACCCCAGCAATTCCTTTTTGCGGTGCCCATAATCCGCTATCGCGCCGACCACTGGAAGAAAGATCACCTGGCCCGCCACCGAAATACTGATCAGGTAGGGATACAGACTGCGCGCGTCCACGGGAATACCGAAGGGGTGAATGAATCCCTTGGCATCCGCGGCGGCCTTGGCGAGAGCTGTGAGATACGGCCCCAGAAACACCACCAGCACCGAAGTAAAGTACGGGGAGTTCGCCCAGTCGTAGAGATACCATCCACGCTGTTCGCGGACGCTGTACTGGGGTGGCGAGGCGGTCATGGAATATAGAAAAGGTCGATCGACTTACCGATCCGCTCCACCGGAGTATAGGACTTCAGCCACGCGAAGGAGCCGTCTTTGCTGTAATCGATCTTCAGACGATGGAGACTCACGGCGACGTATCCACGCACGGGTTGAGTGGGGGAGAGCGGCTCCCAATGTGGAAGGTTGTACTTTTCGAGGAAAGCAGTTCCGAAATAGGCGATGGAAAACTCCTGGATGCCGCGCTCATGGAGTCGCAAGCTGAGGCGATGCAGATCCTGGCCCCAATCGAGGTCCGACTCGCACAGGATGGTCTCAGGGTGCGAGCCGGCGAATTCGTTGAAATGCGCCATGTAGTCCGGATGGGCGCGCCAGGAGTCGGTCACTACCCACGCGACCAGGATCGCGGCCACCGCTGCGGCTGTGCGCGATTGCTGGAATAGCGCCGTCACCGCGTAGCCCCCGACGATCGCCAGCAACGGGTAAATGGGAAGAATGTGGCGCACTCCAAGATCGATGCGCGCGATCATGCACACCAGCATGATCAAAATCGGGAAAACCGCGCTCAGTACTTGCTGCCATGCAGCCTTGCGCCCGCGGCGGAGGACGAACGTGCACCCGCAGATCGCCAGGAGCAGCAGTCCGATGGGACTCTTGACAGCGAGAACCACCGGGAAGAAATACCACCACCCGGATTGGCTCCATTGCCCTAGCAGGTACATGTCGATCCCGATAGAGTTGTGCCGAAAGAGATCGCGCAGGCCCAGCATGGCTTCGGTCAACGGCAGCGGGGTGGCCAGGACTGCGTTCCACACTCCGTGAAGCAGGGGTCGTGAACTAAGGATGCTGTCGATTCGAGGGTGGACTCTATAGACCGTACCGAGAGGAATCAACGTGAATCGGTAGGTGGCCCATGCAAGAAAAAGCACCACACACGCCGCGAGACCCGCCTGGGCTACTCGCCTACGAGCCGCCGTGCGAGGTGCGATGGCGAATCCGACCAGATAGCACGCACCCAGAAACGGGATGTTCGAGTACTTGCACATAACGGCGAACGCGGTGGCCAATCCCCACCAGAGCCATCGCGCGGTATCCGGCTGCTCCAGCCAGCGGAGAAACCGATACAAAGCGAAAGCTGCTCCAGCCGCACAGGCGACGTCATTGGTCGCCAACCCGGCGTGCCCCAGAATCGGCGACGTACACGTCAACAGAAGTACGGCCCAGAATCCCGCAGCTTCGCCGAACCATCGGCGCGACCAAAGAAACGTCACCACACAGGCGAGGACAAAGAACGGAAGCGTTCCGATCCTGGCCAGCGCAAGGCTAAACCAATAATCGTCCTTCGAGTAGAGGATGACGTTGCCTTCCTCGAAGAGGACCGATTCGCCCTGCACGGCGGGGTTCCACCGGCGCGGAGAGCGCAGTCCATGAAGATATGGCCCGAGCGCGCTTACGACCCCGGCCAAGGGCGGATGCCGGTATTGATTGGTGAACGTTCCCTGCTGCAGCCATTCCATGCCGTTGGCGATATGAAACGGCTCATCGTAGGTGACGTTGAAGACCGTGTAAGTTGACGCAATTCTAGCTACAGCGATCCCGATCAGAACGATCACTCCGATGATGTACTTGTTCAACGGATTTATTTAATGTGACTCGAGCGTTTCGATCCGCCGCAGCAGGCGCACTAGGCGGGGAGCGGCGTCGCGCCGGCCGCCGAAACGAAACTGATTGTAGGCCCCCGTCAAATCTTCCACCAGCATCGCGAGCTCGGAAGCCGGAAGGACGCGCGCGAACTCGGCCGGCGTGAGCCACGGGGGTTTCTGCAGACCGCGGCGCTCTAGCACGCGCAGCATCCTTTCGTATAACAGGGTCGCGTCGGAGGCTTGTGCTTCTCCCCGCTGGGCCCGGCGGACCCGGAGATCGGCGCGCAGCTTGCGCAGGAGTGTGGGACCCAAGAGTATCGAGAGAGCGGCGAGCGCAAACAACGCCAGGATCTCGATCGCATACGCGCGGGCTGCCCGCACACTCATCTCCACATCCGCGGCGGCGTCGCCGAACCAGGGAAAACGAAAGTTGCGTCCGGACTCCTGCATCCGCGCGGCCAGTGTGATCTGCCGCTCGAAATCGTAGCCCACTACCCAGTCCTGCCAAAACTGGTCAGCCGCGTCGAGGACGAGTCCGGCACGGCTCCATAAGCTTATGGAAGACGGTGAAGGATCGGGCGGCGTAGGATCGAAGGTCACCCAGCCACGTCGCGGCAGCCACGCCTCTACCCAGCTATGCGCGTCGGAGGCGCGCACCACCTGCCATCCGGTCATCGGATTGTAGACGCCGCCCAGAAATCCGGTCACCACACGCGCGGGAATTCCCAACGTACGCAGCATCACTGCCATGGCGGAGGCAAAATACTCGCAGTGCCCTTTCTTTCGCACGAACAAAAATGTTGCAAGCGGATCGGCTACCGGAGCAGGAAGCAGCTCCAGGGTATAGCCGTAATCATGCCGCAGGCGGCGTTCGAGGGCACGAGCGCGCTCATCGGGAGTCGCCAGACCCGCGGTCATGTCGACCGCCAGCCGGCGGATCCTCTCGTCGATCGGCGGCAAGGCCAGCGCTTCCAGGCGTGCGTCGGGCGAAAGTTGCGCGGAAGGCGAAGCTTCATCGGTTAGGAGACTCGAGACGGCGTAGCGCAGTCCGGCGCCGTTGATCCGAGGGACGCTCAACGTCCCCGAGGACGACCGCGCCACCACCGGGACATCGATGATCATGCTCTCGGGCGTGCCCGCGACAAAGAGAACATTGGAGGCGATATCGCTGAGACGGACCTCGTACTCGATTCTGCGGCCCGGCTGGGTGGGTCCGTCGTGGAGCAGCACACGGCGATCTTCCGTGCGCAGACGCTCTTCGACCGCTGGAAGATTGAACCAGCGTTTCCCATCGAAATGGGTGAGCGCGGCGCCTCTCCATCGGACGGCGAGAAATCCGTCGCCTTGGGAAAGGACGTGCATTACGGGTGTGCTGCTCTGTTTGATTTCGCCGATTTCACCCAACGTAACTTCGTTGGAGAATCCCGGCAAGTGATAGCGTTCCGGAACGAATCGCTGAAATGCCGCTCGAGCCGTGCGGGGAAGCACGAAGAAAACGCCGCCGGTCAGCAGCAGAATGCCTCCGAACAATCCGAACGTGAGCAGCCCCAGACGCCGTGGAAACGCGCGCAGCCCGGTGCGTGAAAGCGATCGTCTGGTTTCGCCCGATGAAACGAACAATCGTGTGGCGCGCACCACTTCGCCGCTCGAAAGCGTGGCGATGGTGAACAACAGAAACACCGCTAAGAATGCAAAGAAGGCCAGGGAGACGGATAGCACCGCAGCCGCCAGTAGCGCCATCGCTGCGATCGCTTTGACGAAGGTGAAATCGCGCAGAGTTCTGGCCGTCAGGATTTTCACCGAGCCCAAAAAGAAGATCAGGTGGACCGCCGCCGGCAGGAATGCCTTGGAAATGTAGTAGTAGTCGATCGGGTAGAAACCGACGTAGAGTACTGTGAGGGCGGCGACGATTCGTCCGGGCACATCCAGGGTGATAATGCCCGCGATCGTCAGCGCGCGCAGACAAAGAGCCGCCAGCGTAAATATCGCGGTGGGCCAATCCAGATAGCCGGATCCCAGCACCGCGAAATATCCCGACGCGAGCATTCCCAGCAGGGAAAACTGAAAAAACTTCTCGACCACTTGCTGGGGCGCCCATGAGGCCGGCGTGGTCATGTTCCTATTGTATAGACGCCACCATCTCCGCAATCTCCTCACCAATCGCCAGGGAGGATGTCGCCCCGGGACTGGGCGCATTTACGACGTGGAGTTGGCGCTCGCCTTGCACAAAGTGGAAATCGTCCACCAGCGAGCCCTCGGGAGACATAGCCTGCGCGCGCACACCGGATCCCCCGGGAATCAGGTCATCGGGCTGGATCTCCGGAACCAGACGCTGGAGCGATCGGCAAAACAGTTCCCGGCTGAAGCTGCGGTGGATCTCATCCCAGCAGGTACGGCCGTATTTCCCGAGGAATCGCCAGAGTCCGGGAAACGCGAGCGCGTCGGCCAGATCGGCGATATTAATGTCGTGCTTGGTGTAACCTTCGCGTGCGAACGCCAGCACCGCATTCGGTCCGGCTTCGATGCCGCCGCGGATTCTGCGAGTGAAATGGACGCCGAGAAAAGGAAAGCGAGGGTCGGCGACCGGATAAATCAGGTTGCGCACTAAAAATTGCCGCTCCGGACGGATCAGATAGTACTCGCCTCGAAAGGGAACGATGCGAACCGCGCGCTTCTGTCCCGCGAGCTCGGCCACGCGATCCGAGTACAGTCCGGCGCACGTTACCAGAAAATCGCAGGAGGTTTCGCCCGCGGTGTGGATCGCGCGCCATCCATCCTGCTCACGATTAAGAGCGGTCACACGCGCGCCGGTCACGATTTCCCCGCCCTGTTGCCGGATCAGCCCAGCCAAGGCCTCACATACGGCCGGATAGTCTACGATGCCTTCCTGCGGGACGTGAATCGCCTGGACGCCGCCTGCATGCGGCTCGATCTCGCGCAACTCATCGCGGTTGAGCATGCGCAAACCCGCCAAGCCGTTCTGACATCCGCGGTCGAACAGTTCGTGCAGCCGGGGCGCTTCGTCTGGAGTCGCGGCGACCACCACCTTGCCGCACACCTCGTGCGGGATCCCGTGCGTCCGACAGAATTCGACCATCTGGCGGATGCCGTGTACGGCCAGACGAGCGCGCCGCGATCCCGGTTTGTAATACAGGCCGCAATGCAGCACGCCGCTGTTGTGGCTGCTCTGATGTAGCGCCAGCGCGCGCTCCTTTTCGAGGACAATGACGCGCGACCCGGGAATCCGCTGCTGCACACGGAACGCGGTGGCCAGTCCCACAATTCCGCCTCCCACGACCACGACGCGCATAGGAATCATTCTCGCTTACGCGGCGTTACACTAGTTGCTTCTGATGGCGATCCTGACGATCTCGGGCGCTCCGGCCTCGCGCTTCGAGGAGGTGGCGCACGAAGCTGCCCAGCGCATTGGATTTGAGTTCGTCAGCGAATCGCGCCTTTCCCACTGGATGGCGGAGGAGTTTGGCGAAATGCCGGTTCCGGACCGCGCTTGGCGGCCGGCGGCGGTTTCCATCCTGGCCCGCCTGGCCGTGGATCATCACCTGGCGATCTGCTTATGGGGAGCGGAGTCGCTTTTTCCGTCGTCGTTATTCACGTTGCGCGCCTGCGTCATAGCGCCGGAAACCCGACGCATCGGGAACGTCATGCTCGACCAACGGTTGGAACGGCCCGACGCCAAGACAGCGCTCGCCCGAATGGATCGCGAGGCGAAGCATTTGCATAAAGTGCGGCTAGGACGCACGCGGCCGCAGCCCGATTCCTTCGACATGATGCTGAACAGCGAGCACATGGACGCATCGCAGATGGCGGCGATCGTGCAGGGGGCTGCGGAGGCGCGAAGGCTGCACGAGCAGGGCCTGCTGGCCGCCGACGCCGAAGCGCAGATCCAGTTCGAGGCTCGCCTGAAGCTGGCCCGGCATGGAATCATGCCGGCAGGCCGCGCGCGTCTGAAACGCGCCGCGTTCAATCATCCCAGTGAGGAAGTTTTCGCCAATTTACTTGACTTTTACCGCATCCCTTGGGAATACGAACCGCGCAGTTTCCCGTTACAGTGGGATAAGGACGGCCGCGTAACCGAGGCCTTCACGCCCGATTTCTACCTCCCCGAATTCGACCTGTATGTGGAAATCACCACCATGAAGCAGGCGCTCGTGACGCGCAAGAATCGCAAGATTAAAATGCTTCGCGCGGTGTACCCGCACATCAACATCCAGGTGTTCTATCAGAAGGATTATCAGGACCTGGTATTCAAGCACGGCTTGAAAGAGGCGGTACATTGACGGCCCCGCCTGGTATCGAACGCGTTTTGTTCACGGAAGAACAGGTGAAGCAGCGTGTCCGCGAAGTTGCGGCGGAAATCAGCGCCAAGTATGAGGGTCGGGATCTGAAATTGATCGCGGTGCTGAAGGGCGCGGTGTTCTTTCTGACGGCCCTTGCACGCGCAATTGAGATTCCTCTCGAGATTGACTTCCTGGCGATTTCCAGCTTCGGTAGCGCTGGACCCGGCATGGTGCGGATCGCCAAGGATCTGGATCATCCGATTCAGGACCAAGACATCCTGCTGGTGGAAGACATCGTGGACACCGGGTTCACCACACGTTACCTGCTCCAGACATTGGCCGGGCGGGAGCCGCGCTCCCTCGGAATCTGTACACTTCTCGACCGGACCGCGCGCAGAATCGTGCAGGTGCCGGTGGATTATCGTTGTTTTGAGATTCCCGACCGCTTCGTCGTGGGCTGCGGTCTGGATTTCAAGCAGCGTTATCGCAATCTGGGTTACATCGCTGTGATGGATCCAGACAAGATCTAGCGCAGTTCCGCGATCATTCGCATGCCGTGCTTCGGCCGCAAGGTAATCCGTGCATGCGTTTCCACGCGATGCCCGGGTTCCAGCCGCAAACGCCAACGTTGTCCAATCGCGGCTAGAAGGAGCGTTCCCTCCATCCACGCGAAGCGCTCTCCGATGCAGACTCGTGCGCCGCCGCCAAACGGAAAATAGGCGAACTTGGGCCGCGAGGGATCTTCCACCGGCCACCGCTCTGGCCGGAACGTAAGAGGATCGGAGAACCAGCGCGCATCACGATGCACTACATACGGGCTCATCAAAACGACTGAACGTTCAGGGATGACGAAGTCGCCGATTGGGTAGTCTTCAAGCGCGCGACGTCCGATTCCCCACGCCGGAGGATACAGCCGCAGTGCTTCGGCGAACACGCTTTCGGTGTAGCGCAATTGCGGCAGATCTTCGAACGAAGGAAGACGTCCCTCAAGAACACGATCGAGTTCGGCATGGAACGCCGCTTCCGCCTGGGGATTCTGCGACAGGAGATACCACGTCCAGGTGAGTGCGTCGGCGGTGGTTTCGTGACCTGCAAGGAACAGCGTCAGAGCTTCATCTCGGACCTGTTCATCGGTCATGCCGCCGGACCCTTCCTCGTCTTGTGCCAGCAGAAGCATGGACAACAAGTCTCCGGCGTCGTTCCCGCTCGCGCGGCGCTCGGCGATCAGGCGATAGATGGTCGCATCCAGACGCTGGCGCGCCCGTTTGAACCGGCGGACCGCGGGCAGAGGCAGCTTTTCCAGCAACTCCGAGAATGGCATGAGGATGATTTCGAACAGCGAGAACACCTCGGTGAGAGCCACGCCGATCTCATCCGCCTCGGAATCGACTTCGGTACTGAACAGCGTCTTCGCCACGATGGCGAGCGTCAGCCGCATCATCTCTTGGAGGACATCGAAAGGCTGGCCGGACTGCCATTGATCGCGAACCAGCGCAGCACGATCCACCATCACGGCGCCATAGCCTGCCAGGCGGTCGCGATGAAACGCCGGCTGGACCAGGCGGCGCTGACGCCGATGATGCTGTCCTTCACTGGTGAGGAGTCCATCGCCCAACAGCACCCGCGCGCGTTCCAGCATGCGGCTCTTCTTGAACTTGTTCTGATGAGTGACCAGGACATGGCGAATCGCATCGGGATGACTGATGCAGTAGATGTGCTGGCGGCCCAAAGGAATGTAAACCACATCGCCGTACTGGCGGGCCATCTTTTCGAGGAACCCGGCCGGGTCTTTACGAAACTCGGGAAGCATGCCGACCAGGAGGTGGCCTTTCGGACCAGGGACCTTCAACACAGCCGCGGCAGCAACCATCGGCCACGATTATAGCGGGCCGCACCGCTGCGGCTGTCAGCTCGCTATCGCGATCTGAAGAAATACGATTGCTGTTGTTGCTGTTGCTGCAGCAGCAATTGTTCGGCCTCTTCAGCCGCGGCGATGGCGGCTTGCCATTCTTCAGGCGCCGTCAAGACTTCCTCAGGAGGCGGAGGAGCATCCGAAGGCGCCACTCGTACGGACACGGTCAGATGGCTTTCGGATTTGCCTTTGAAGATGCCCTTAGTGGGTGGCACATCCGCGTAATCGCGACCGATCGCGGTGCGGATATGACGCTCACCCGCGATCAGGTTATTGGTGGGGTCAAATCCCACCCAGCCTAGGCCCGGCAGCAGTGCCTCCACCCAGGCATGCGATGCGCCTTCAGGAGACCGATCGTGATTCTCGGAACGCCCGTAGAGGTAGCCGCTCACGTAACGGCACGGAATCTTGACCTTCCGCACCAGGGCGGTCATGATGTGCGCAAAATCCTGGCAAACGCCTTTGCGAGCTTCGATCGCGTGGTCAATGGGCGAATCGACGCGCGTGGCTTTGGGAACGTACTCGAACCAATTGTAGATTGCTGAGTTCAGGTCGCGCAGAAAACTGAGCGGATCATCATGGCGTTGGACGCGAAGCGGCCCGATCAAACTCAGAAGCGCTTCGGTAGGCTGCGCGAATTGGCTGGGCATCAGCATTTCCCAATAATCCCCCGCAGCCGCCTGCCGATCGACCTCGTCCCAGGCGGAAGCCTCAAGGCGCTCGAGAAGTTCCGGAGCGGGCTCGATCTCGACCAGCGCCTCAGCGACGATTTTCAGCTCCCGGTGCCGCCCAGGCACGTCGAAATGGTGGACCATGTTGCCCAGATAATCGCGATACTCATAAATGCGCGTGCGAGGATCCACGGAAAGGCGGAACGAGAGACAGCGCTGTCCGCCTTCGGTGCGCGGGTGCATACGCAGTTCCATGAGGCTCTCGCTGACCGAACTCTTGTAATCGAAACGCGTTAGATGGCGGATGGAATAGAACATGGTTACTTGTTTTTATGCCTCGAGCGCAGCCTCAATCGGATACGAAATGTATGTCTGATATAGTGCTCCGTGCACTTGCCCGCACTGGCGCAAGAGCTCCTGCAAATAGGCGTGAAGACCGCCGGACATGATCTCGTCGATCTGGCTGAAGCGTAGCGTGGCGCGCAGGCGTCCCGCAATACGTTCGACGCGGGCCGCACGGCGGCTCCCCGCTTCCCGGCCGATTTCCTTGATGGCTGTTTCCAGAGCCTCCGCGGAAAAACGAATGGAGTGCGGGAAAGTAGGATGCAGAACCAGAAATTCGGCGATACGCCCAGGCTTCACGTCGGCGGTGTATGCCTTGCAATAAGCCTCGAATGCGGTGCAGGAGCGCAACAATCCGATCCACTCCAGATAAACGCGTTCGGCGCCGGCTTGGGCGGGCTGATGAAACTCGTGGAAGTGCCCATCCAACAAAGTCGAGACCGCGACGGCACGCTCCAGATACCGGCCGCCCTGGATGAACTGCCAGCCCTCGCCATGCGTCATCGTGGAGTCCGTGATGCCCTGAAACAGATGTGCGCCCTCTTTGATGGATTGAAGGAACTCGCGGGAATCCCACGCTTCAGGCGAACTGCGGCGCACGGCGTGGAACAACCGATTCAACTGCTCCCACATTTCCGAGCTGATCTGTTCGCGAACCTGGCGCGCATTTTCCCGCGCGTTAACGATACTGGCGACGATCGAGGATCGATTGGATGCATCATAAAGCAGTGATTGAGCCAGGCTCTCCGCGCTCCAGTCGTCTTCGTCCTCCGACGACTCCATGCCGAGCGAACGGCCTACGCGCGCCCAATCCAAGTCTTCCGATTGCGACCCGCGCTCGAGCATCAAGTTCAACTGAATGTTGATCACGCGCGCGGTATGCTCCGCCCGTTCGAGGTAGCGGCTCATCCAATACAAACTGTCAGCGACTCTGGAGAGCATTCAATCCAGCACCCAGGTATCTTTGCTGCCGCCGCCTTGCGACGAGTTCACCACCAGCGATCCCTTGCGCAGAGCTACACGCGTGAGGCCGCCCGGCACCACGGTGACTTTGTCGCCGAAGAGAATATACGGACGCAGGTCGACGTGGCGGGGTTGCACGTTGCCGTCCAGGAAACAAGGCGCGCGCGAAAAGCGGATGGTCGGCTGCGCGATGTAGTTGCGCGGGTCTGCTTCGATGCGCCGGCGGAATTCGTCGCGCTGCTCTGCGGTGCTATGCGGTCCGATCAACATCCCGTAGCCGCCCGATTCACCCACCGCCTTCACTACATAATCCTGCAGCCGCGCGAGCACATGCCTGCGCTGCACTGGATCCGACATGAGAAACGTCTGGACGTTATCGAGAATCGGATCTTCCTTCAAGTAGTATTTGATGATCGAGGGGACGTAGGCATAGACGGCCTTATCGTCGGCGACGCCGGTGCCAAGCGCGTTAGCCATGCTGACGTTGCCGGCCCGATACGCATTGAATAAGCCGGGAACGCCTAGACTCGAATCGGCGCGGAACGCCATCGGGTCGATGAAGTCGTCGTCGATGCGGCGGTAGATCACATCGACGCGGCGCAGGCCGGCGGTCGTGCGCATGTAGACGAAATTATCGTGGACCACGAGGTCGCGGCCTTCCACCAACTCGATCCCCATCTGCCGCGCCAGAAACGCATGCTCAAAGTAGGCCGAATTGAAGACGCCGGGGGTCAGCAGAACAATGGTGGGTTCACTGGTCCCGCGCGGGGAGCCTTGGGGCGTGAGCGCCCGCAACGTGGACAGCAGCGCCTGGCTATAGTGCTCGATGGGCTGCACACCGCATTTGCGGAACAGGTCGGGGAACAGACGCTTCATCACCTCGCGGCTGACCAGCATGTAGGAAACGCCGCTGGGCACGCGCAGATTATCTTCGAGCACCACGAACTCGCCCGAGGGCATGCGGATCAGGTCGGTACCGGCGACTGTGACATAGGCGTCCTTGCGCACATGGAGCCCGCGCATCTGCCGACGGAAATGTTTGCAACTGTAAATGATTTCCCGCGGTACCACACCGTCATTCAGAATTCTTCCCTCGTGGTAGATGTCTTTAAGGAAGAGATTCAGCGCGGTGATACGCTGCGTCAGGCCGATCTCGATGCGAGTCCATTCCTCGCGGGTGAGGACCCGCGGCAGAAGATCGTTGGGGAAAATGCGTTCGGTGCCTTCGTCGCGCCCGTAAACGGTGAAGGTAATGCCCTGATGGAGGAAAGAAAGATCGGCGATCTGTTGCCGGCGGCGCAGCTCGTCGCCAGTCAGCTCACGCAGGGCTTCGTAGATATGGCGATAGTGAGGACGAACGGCTCCGCCGCTATCGACCATTTCGTCGAAAGCGTCATCAAGCTCGTACTCGTGGAACGGAGCAGGAAGCGTATGCTTGGTGGCAGTCCCTGCCATGGAGCCTCCTCAAATCGAATCGCCTTCGACGAGGAAGCTATCGGGAGCCCTCATTGTAACAAAATCAGCGTTGGTAGACGTCGTGGAGCCGCAACAGGCCCAGACAGCGATGTTCGCCGTCCACCACCGGCACCACCGAGATCTGCGAAGGACGATCCTCCATGAACGTCAGCGCCTCGTGCAGAAGTGCTTCTGGACTAAGCGTCGAGGGCCTCTCCGTCATGACATCGCACGCGCGTAGCGTACGGATATCGTCGTGGGCTTGCAGCGCCCGTCGGACGTCGCCATCGGTGATGAGTCCGGTTAGTGTTCCCGCAGGCGACACGACGCAGGCCGCACCCAAAGGACGCCGTGACATCGCAATGACCACGTGTTTGAGCGAATCCTCCGGCGCGACCCAGGCGACCTCATCGCCACGATGCATGGCATCGCCGACCTGCAGCCGCAGATTCCGCCCCAACTGGCCACCGGCGTGGAGGCGCGAAAAGTGCTCGGCCGTGAAGCCGCGGGCTTGCATCAGGGCGATTGCCAGAGCGTGACCTATTGCCAAGGTCACGGCGGAGCTCGCGGTGGGCGTGAATCCTTCGGGATCGGCCTCGCGCTGGACGCTGGCGTCGAGCACTACGTCCATCTCGCGAGCCAAAGGCGATGCCGGATTCCCCAGGATCCCCAGGAACGCCGGCCGAAATTGGCGCATTGATTCACGGAGTCCCGGGATCAGATCCAGCAGCTCCGCTGTCGCACCGCTTTTAGAGATCATCAAGACGGAGTCGCCGGGCTGGCACACGCCCAAGTCACCATGGGCCGCCTCGGTGGGGTGCAGAAAGACGGCGGGCGTACCTGTGCTTTGGAGTGTCGCGGCGATCTTGCGGGCTATGTGCCCCGATTTTCCGATACCCGTGACGATCAGCTTCCCTGAATGGCCAAGAATCAGCTCGACTGCTGAAATCAGGCTCTTATCTAGCCGCGCGGACGCCGTCAGAATCGCTTGCGCCTCTGTTTCCATGACCTTACGTGCGGCCGCGAGCCACTCGGCGCGCTGGTCGACTTTAGTAGCTGAAGCGTCCACAGGCGTAATGTAGCATGTCGCCTCGCTCATCTGGTACGTTTGAGCATGAGCGCGTGATGGACCCTGCCTGTCTACGTCACACTGAGATCCCCGGAACCTCGAAGCTGTTTGCCGATCTGACTTACCATTTTGATCGGGTTGCGCGCTTTTACGGGCACAATCCGCAAGATCGGGAATCGTATGCGGCGGCAGCGCGCGAGGTCCAATATCCTGATGACCGGCGGGCGGCGGTAGCGCGAATTTTGGGAGCGCAGAATCCAGGGAACCCGCTGGTCGCGCGCTTTGCTCAGTCTGGAACCGTGGCAGTCCTTACGGGACAGCAAGTCGGGTTGTTCTCGGGTCCGGCGTACACCATCTACAAAGCTCTTACGGCGGCGCGGCTGGCGGAGGATTTGAACGCGAGCGGAATCCCGGCCGTGCCAATCTTTTGGCTGGCGACCGAGGATCACGACTTCCCCGAAGTGGATCATGTGTGGATTTTCGACGCCACGCATCATCCCGTTGCATTACGAACCGAAGCTCCGGCCGGCTGGTTGGGAAAGCAGCGTCCAGCGGGAACATTTCCTGTGGAGCATCCACCGATCGAAGAGTTGAGGAAAGCTCTAGCAGGATTCCCGTATGGAGAAGAAGTCACCGCGGGTGTCGCAGACGCCTACCAGCCGGGCATGAGTATGGGCGCGGGATTCCGCGCGCTGCTCACCAGACTGCTCGGCCAGATCGGTATGCTGGTGCTGGATCCCCTTGACCCACAACTGCGGAACGTGGGGGCTCCGTTTATGACGGAGGCTCTCGCCGCCGCACCCGATCTGAAAAAATCGCTTCTGGCTCGCAACAAGGAATTGGCTACGGCAGGGTATCATGCCCAGGTCAACATCGAAGAGAACAGCTCACTCTTCTTTCTATTGGAGAATGGCGAGCGTGCGACGCTTCACAAAAAGGACTTCGAGTTCGCGGCTTTAAAAGATCGGGCCGCCGACGTATCGCCCAACGCGCTGCTGCGGCCGGTATGGCAGGATTACCTATTTCCGACCGTCGCCTACGTGGGTGGACCGGCCGAGGTCGCCTATTTCGCGCAATCGAAGGTGATTTACGACCGGTTGCTGGGGCGGATGCCGGTCGCTGCATCGCGGACGAGCTTCACTTTGGTGGACGCGCGCGCGGCGAAGTTACTGCAACGTTACGGCCTGACGCTGACCGATACTCTGGCGCCGGAAGAAGCGCTGAAGGATCGGATCGCGCACGCTTTAGTTCCGACACCGGTCGCGAGCTTGTTCGAAGAAACCTCAGCCGAGGTCATGCGAAGGTTGGATCGGCTCGGCGCGGGGCTGGATCAGTTTGATCCCACGCTGGCGGCGTCTTTGTCCAAGAGCCGCGGCAAGATTCTGCACCAGTTCGATAAGATGCGGAAGAAAACCGAGCGCGAGACCTTGCGCCGGGACGTGCGGGCGTCGGAAGAAGCCCGCTATCTGAGTTCCCTACTCTATCCGCATCGGCACATGCAGGAGCGCTTCTATTCGATCCTGCCCTTCCTGGCGCAGCATGGGCTGGATCTGGTCGACCGCCTGTACGAAGTCGTGCGAGTGGATTGCCCCGACCACCGCATCGTCACGCTTTAATCGCCCCCAGACAAAGAATCGAAGAAATCCGATAGATTAGCCGTCTAAAGGGTTGGTGGTAGTGAGCGATCCCGAGACCATCGAGATCATCGAAGCTTGCCGCCGCGGAGAT
>Ga0207667_10001055_pt1 | contig 34969 bp, 30 predicted proteins | sample KBSCornC52_FD_184301 | JGI IMG/M metagenome (GOLD analysis project Ga0207667, IMG submission 184301) | Corn rhizosphere microbial communities from Kellogg Biological Station, Michigan, USA - KBS Corn C5-2 (SPAdes) (version 2) | ecosystem: Host-associated > Plants > Roots > Rhizosphere > Soil ...
CCCAATCTGAAGCCCGACATATCGAATCGCGATCAATGGAGGTTGAACGGCCTCAATCCCGAGACGGATGGCCATACCTTCACCGCGACTGGGTCGGCGGGGAATTTGTGGGCCGGCACCTTCGCGGTGGCAGCCGGCGACACGCTGACTTGGGAAATCACCGTCAGGGCAGCGGGACCTGCCGCGACCCCGACGCTAACCGACGCATTGGGGTTCAACGACGCGGGCGGCTGGGGCAACACCACCAATGTCACCGCCACGATTTTGTCCGGGCTCGGCACGATCACGGTGAACAATAACGGCCCGGTCACGCTCACCGGACTCCAGACCGATGCGGACACGCGCATACGCGTTACTCGCACCTTCAGCACCGCAAGCACGGTCGCTGCCTATTTTTACCTCAGGGGCGTCAACAGCGCGGTCAAGGACGATGCCGTCATCCTGTCCGCTCCGTCGATCACGATCTTGCCTACCGCTGCTCTCACGCTCCCGACAGCGGATGCTGTGCGCGACAAGACCTCGCGGATCTTCTACGACAATAGCGGCCGCGTCGTCGGCACGCTCGACGGTGAAGGCAATCTCTCGAGCGTGACTTATGACGCCGGCGGGTTCAAGATCGCCGAGACGGCCTTTGCCAACAAACCCGCCAACGGTGCGACCGCTTCGTTCAAGACGTTGATTGCGGGCACGAGCGCCGCGGACCGCACGACCCATTATGTCTACAACAATCAGGGGCTGCTGTGCTTCGTCATCGATGCGCAGAACCATGTCACCGAATATACCTATCCTGGGCAGCATCTGTACGATGTCATCGGTAAAACGCGCCAAAGCATCCAATATGCCGGCACGTTCGCGACGCCGACTGCCTGGACCGTCACCGCGGTGCGGTCGGCGATCAATGCGGTCAGCGGGCTGGCGACCAACAGCGCCAATCGCTCGAGCTGGGCGATCTACGACGATTATAGCGAGAAACTTGCTTATTCGATCGACCCAGCCGGAGCGGTCACCGGCTACAAATACGACGCGATGGGCAACGTCATCAAGACGACCCGCTATGCGACGACTCTTATTCCCGCCGGGCTCTACAATAGCGGCGACATGGATGGTTGGGCGAAGGGGTCGACCGTCGCCAACAATGCCGACAACCGGGTAACGCGCAATTATTATGACGGGCGCGGTGATCTCGCCTTCACGGTCGACGGTGAGGGCTATGTCACGCGCTATGATTATGATGCCGACGACCGGCAGGTCGGAACGGCGCGTTGGGATGTCGCGGTCGGTGGGATCACGGATGCCACTCTCACCGCCGACATCCCTGCGCTGGTCACGGCGGCCATGGCGGCCAAGTCGCCGACCCCGAGGGTCATCACGACCGCGACCAGCTATGACATGGACGGGCGCGTCAAAACCACCACCGATGGCGAGCTGGCGGTCACCAATTACGAGTACAATGCCAACGGCACGCTCAAGACCAAGACCGAGGGCTATAACACTCCGGACGCGGTCCAGACCTATTACGTCTATGACGCCGCGGGACGGGTCACCTCGCGTTATGACGCTTATGGTTCTAGCGACGTCACCCAGACCCAGTTCAGCTATGACGCCTTCGGGCAGGTCACCTCGGTCACCGACCCGGTCGGCAACAAAAGCTACAATTACTACGATCGGGCGGGCCGAGTAGTCGCCGCGCTCGATGCGCAAAACAACGCCATCGAAACGAGCTACAATGCTTTTGGCGATGTCACGTCCGTCATCCGGCGCGGCAGTCCGGGCAGCGGGTCGGCCACGACCTATAACGCGCCGACGCCGGACCCCGCGCGCGACGCGGTCAGCAAATTCTATTATGACACTTTGGGCCGCGTGACGCGCAATGTCGATGCCGACGGCTATGAGACCGACACCGCCTATACGGCCCTGGGCGATGTCGCTTCCGTCTCTCGGTACCTGACGAATCTCTGGCCGGCTGATCTGACCGCTTCAGCACTGAGTAATGCGGCACGTCCGGCCCCTAACGGCACCATCAACGGCGCGCCGGCCTATACGCTGACGCCTTCGACGCCGAATGTGCCCGGGGCAATTATGTCGGCTTCCACGCCGGTCGCCAACGGTCAGTCGATGACGTTCTCCTTCTGGATCAAGAAGGGCACGGTCGACTTCGCGTCCTTCGGGATCAGGAGTTCGACGACTCCGATCTGGGGCGACACCGGCGACACCGCGGTCGTGATGAGCGGCGGCGGCACGATCAGCCAATATAATGGTCAGTGGTCGATCGCCGGCCTCGATGCCGATCAGCCCACGCTCGTCGTGGTCACGCGCACCTTCCACGCCGACGCCAATGCATGGGTCTATCTCTTCGCGGGCACCGCCACTTCCAGCGCGACCGTCAACGATTCTGTCATCGTCGCCGACGTTCAGGCTGCAGTCGCGACCACCACCAAATTCACCTATGACGCAGACGGGCGGCTCCTGACGAGCACGGACGCGCTCAATCAAACCGAGACCTACACGCTCAACGCCTTTGGCGAGCGGAAGACCGCGACCAATGCGAACAACACGGTCACGACCTACAATTACGATCGCCGCGGGTTGTTGAAGAACCAGGTGGTGGATTCCGGGAGCGGCGGCAAGGCGATCACAAGCAGCTTCAGCTATGACGTCACCGGCCGCCAGGTTCGGGCGACCGATGCGCTGAACAATAGCAGCTCCATCGTTTATGATCGCGACGGACGCGTCATTCAGACGACCGACGCGCTGGCGAACTCTACTTATTATACCTATGATCGCCGCGGCAATCTCGTCACGGTCAAGGACGCGCTGAACAACGTCACCCGGTACGCTTACGACAAGCTCGACCGGCTGATCTATACCGTCGATCCGCTCGGCAACGTCACCCAGAACAGCTATGACGGCGATGGCCGGATCATCGCGACCAGGGCCTTTGCCGCGCCGATCACGTCGATCGCGCTGGCCGGCCTGTCGACCGCGCCCGCCTTGAGCGACATCCAGTCGCTGGTCGCCGTGAACAACAATGCTGATGAACTAACGCACTCGGTCTATGACGGTGTCGGGCGTCTGCGCTATTCGGTCGATCCGGGCAATTTCCTAACCGAATACAGAAACGATGCCCGCGGCAACGTCGTTCGCCGTATCGCCTATTCCACTCCGATCAGCGCCACGGCGACCTACAACCTTCAGGGGATGGCGGCGCAGGTCACCGCGATGACCAGCACCGCGCTGGCCGCGGCGCGGACCACGCGCAACGTCTATAGCGCGGCTGGCAAGCTCACCTACACGATCGACGCGCTCGGCGGCATCGTCGCCTATACGTATGACGCGTTCGGCAATACGGTGAAGGAGGTACATCTCTACACACCGTATGACGGCACCGATGATCCCAGCGATCAGGCGATGGCAACCTGGGTCGGCACGCACGGCAATACCAAAGATCGCGTCACGCGCGCCATTTACGATCAGGACGGCCAGCTCCGCTTCGCGATCGACGCCGAGCAATTCGTCACCCAATATACCTATGACGCGATCGGCAACGTACGGTTCACCACGCGTTACGCCGACAAATTCGACGGGCATGTCAATGCCGGCATCACCTATGCGGCCTTTGCCGATGCCACGACGCTTGCCCAGGCGTTGACCAATGTGGCGGTGACACCCAGCGCCGCCGCGGCCGTGACCGAGCACCAGTACGACACCGCCGGCCGGCTCTACAAGACGATCGACGCGATCGACGCGACTACCAATAGGGTGACGTTGCTCACTCTCGACAAGCTCGGTCGCGCGGTCTCCACCGAGGTCGCGAGCGGCACCCAGGATGCGAGCGTCACCACTAGGACGTTCGATGCGGTCGGCCATATAACCTCGGTTACGCGCGCACCCGGCCTGCCTGAAGCGAGTACCACTACGTCGCGCTACGACGCGCTCGGCCGGTTGACCGGCACGCTCGATGGCAACGGTAGCATCCAGCTCGCCGCGCTCGGGTCCAACCCGACCCAGGCGGCGATCGACAATGTCTACGCCATTTACGGGACGACCTACGGCTATGACGCCACCGGCAATGTGGTGACGACGACCGTCGCGCTCGACGCCGGTGTCAGCGCGGTCACGACCAAGACCTATGACGCGTTCGGCAATGTCGTGATGCTGATCGATCCGCGCAACAATGCCGGATATTTCTATTACGACGCGCTCGACCGGCTGGTCTTGCAGATCGACCCCGAAGGCTATGCGACCGGGACGACTTACACCGCGTTCGGCAAGATCGAGACGGTCACCCGCTATGCCGCCAAACCAACCGGCCCGTTCATCACCACCACGAAGCCGACCGTTTCCGCGACGACCGGCGTGGATACCGGTGGCGATGCGGTGTCGAGTTTCATCTATGACAAGCTCGACCACGTTACCGACACGAAGCAGATTGCCGATACCAAAGTCGCGGACAATATCCTCGAGCACTTCACCTACACTGTGTTCGGCGACCGCGACACGGCCACCGGCAAGCTCGGCAGCCTCACCACCAACATCTACGACAAGCGTGGACTGCTGATCAGCGAGACCATGCAGGTCGACGCAAGCACGACCATCACCAACACCTATGCCTATGACGCGCGCGGCAACAAGATCCGTGTGGTAGAGGCCGCTGGCCTGCCCGAGGCGCGCACCACCATCTACGATTATTATCTAAACGACCTGGTCAAGACCAAGGCCGGCGATGCGGTCCCCATCCTCAACGCCGACAATCTCACCTCCACCAACAAGGCGGTGGTCGAGAGCTATCAATATGATCTTCGCGGCAACCTGATCAAGGTGACCGACGCTAACAACGCCAGCAGTTACTTTTACTATGACGATCTCGACCGCAAGGTCGCGGAGATCAACGCGGTTGGTACGCTGACCAAGCGGACGTTCGATGCGTCGGGCAATGTGACGCTACAAAGCGTCTACGCGAATCCCGTGAATTCGCCGACGCTCGGCGGTCCCGCGCCTGCAGGCACTGGTACGCATCGCGATACGAAGCTCAACTACGATCGCAACAATCGCCTGACCTCGACACTCATCCTGGGTGTGCCATATGGCGAATATGTCGCCGGCACGTACGTCTACGGCACGACCGACATCACGACGTTCACCAGTTACGATGCGGCAGGCAATGCGATCACCCAGGCCGACGGCCGCAACAATGTCAGCTACACCTATTACAACAAGCTCGGCCAGAAGACCGCCCAGGTCGATGCCGCCAATTACCTGACGACCTGGGATCTCGACCATAATGGCAACGTCAAGAAAGAGACGCGGTTTGCCACCCAGCTGACCGTTGCCCCCGGTACCGGCACGGTACCCGCCGCTCCGGCGCCATCGACCGACGACCGGATCACCACTTTCCTCTATGATCTCGCTGGACGGCGGGTCTCGGAAAGCAGGCAGAGCGTCGGGGCTTACTCGCTTGACGCCAACGGTGTGTTGAATATCGCTCCGACCGTATCGACCATCACCTACAGCTACAACGCTCTCGGGCAGGTCTTGCAAAAGACCGAGGCGAATGGTGACTATACCAAGCAAGGTTATGACTGCCTTGGGCGGGTCAGCCATACCGAGCAGAACTCGTTCGTCGACTATCGCGGCGTGACAGTCACACCGTCGACCGATATGATCTATAATGGCCTGGGCGAGGTGGTGAAGACCACCGCCCATGGCGACGGCACCAATTCAGCGCTCGATCGCATCACGAACAATACCTACGGCAAGGGCGGCCGCTTGACCAGCGTCCAGGATGCGACCGGTTTCGTCACCAGCTATTATTACGACACCGCCGGCAATGTCGTGGCGCAGATCTACGATCGCAAGAAGGCCGACAATTCGTACGAACACGACGGCATCTTCATCACCTATGACGCAGCGGGCCGTGAGACCAGTCGTAAGTCGGGCGTCCTGACCAACGGTGCCTGGGTGTATGGCGATACCACCGACGAATATTACGACGCCTTTGGCGAAGTGATCGCGCGCGGCACCAACTCAGGCGGCAATGCCGCCAATGCCCAGGAGTTTGCCGAGTACGACAGTGCCGGACACGTTTGGCGTACCAATTTCAATGACGGCGTGACCAAGGCCTATGCCTATGACCGCAGCGGCAACGCCACCTTGCTGCTTCAAGGCACCGGCACCGCTAGCCTCAAGAGTTTTGCCAGCCTCAGCGCGATCATCGCCGACGCCAGTGGCACGATCACCAAGACGATCAGCGTCTTCGATAAGCGCAACCAACTGACCGACACCATCCAGCCCGCGAGCAACAACAGCGGTGCGAATCCGATCCATGCTGTTCAGGTCGATACAACCGGGTCAGGCGGAACGACTTATTACAATTCCAGTGCCAACACCGTCTCGGCCACCAATACCAACCCAGCTGGCGTGCCAGGCCACGCCGTCACCTTGAGCCAGGCGGCCAATGTCGCTGCGAACCCGGCCGGGTCGATAAGTGTGAATGCCACGATCGAACGCGGTTGGGCGGGAGGGGCTCAATCGTCGGACTATCGGCAACTTACCGTCAACCTCGGCAACACAGCAGTCTATGGCGGCGGCACTGTCCATATTTCCGTAACGAGCTCGAGCGGAACGAAGTACCTTGGCGACTTTTACCAAGGACAGTTCTCGATATCGGATACCCAGGTCAGTCCGTACGGTAGCTTTGTTTTCCCGTCCGGCTCCGTCACCTTCAATATCTACCAGGATGTTCCCAATGGGCAGGTCGCCTTGGGGCAAGTGGCGATGACGATATCGGTGCCATCTCAGCCGCCAAAGTATGATGATCCAAACGAGCAAACGAGTTCCGGTTCGATATCGCGGCCGCCCCTGCTTCAGTTCCAGGCGGAAAATGCCAACACCACCGCGCTGCGCATGTTCGTCAGGCCGACGGGATCGACAGGCGCTTATACCGAACTGAATGCGACTCAGTTCCAGAATTCGACTGGCGCAGCGATTGCCGGCTGGTTCACCTACGATCTCACGCAACCGCCGTTCAACGGCCTGGCGGCCAACAGCAGCTGGGACATCAAATATTTTGCGATGGACGCCGGTGGCACCGTCTACGATTCGAAGCAGGGAACCTTGTCGGTCGATGCGGGCGGCAATCCGAGCACGCGCTTCGACCCAGTGACCGTGGGCGGTCCCGGGCAGGCGATGTTGAGCAATAGTGGCGGCCACGATCTGTTGATCCTGTCCAGCTTGCCGTCGAATCCGGGCCGCTTCCTGTATCGCGCAGTGGGCAACGCGGGCGCCTGGACGACCATCGGTATCGCCGACGCGCCCTTCGGGCAGCAAGGCTGGAAGTCGGTCGACGTGACGGGCCTTGGCGGCCCAATTGAATATTGGGTCGAGCTGGCGGACGGCACCAAGCTCAACGGCAATTTCACGATCGGCGGACAGGTAGCGGATCTGAAGCAATATTCCGACGCGTCGCGCGCGATCCAGTTGAACCCGCCTTCGGGCGTGACGGTCACGATGCAGCAGTTCCGCTATAAGCAGAATGGTGCCTGGTCGTCCTGGATCGTGCAGAACAGCGGCGGCAGCTGGACGTATGACGCGGCGGCGCTGGCGGATTTCTACAGCGAGCGCAGCTTCCCGATCGAGTACGAGACGTATAACAACGGCACACTCGTTTCACACGCCAGCGGCACGTTGAACCTCGGCTATGATGGGCAGAGCGTCAGCGGCTTCACCAATACGGTGGGTACGCCTGCAAAGGTGGTGTTGACGCCGCAACAGGCGAGCGCGACCACACTCAAACTCTATTGGCGCGATCAGGGGTCGATTGGCGCCTTCAACGCTTCCACAATCACCAAGGTAAACGGCGTGTTCGCCTGGGATATCGATGCCGACCCGGGGCACCCCCGGCCCGCGAGCGGTACGCGCACGCTTGAATATTATTACGACGCTTATGCAGCCGACAACAGTGTGCTGCCGCCACTCAACGGGGATGACCATGTTCGTGGCACTCTGATATTGGGCAGCGACAGCTACACCAATCCCCAAAACCATGAGACCCGCTGGATCATCGACACCAAAGCGGCGTCACAATATCTCATCCATCGCGCGCAAAGCTACAATGCGTTTGGCGAGATATCGTCCGAGGTCGATGGCAAATCGGCGACGACGAGCCTGTTCTACAACACGCTCGGCAAGCTTACGAAAAAGGTCAGTCCCCAAGTCCAAGTTACGGACGAGGCGGGCTACAGCACTCCGCAAACCCCGACGGAGACCTATTATTACGACATATCGGGCCGCCTCATCGGCCAGCGCGACGCCAACAGCAATCTCCTCGCCAACGGCAAGATCGCGACGCAGACGCTGGTGGCAGGGAGCGGTCATGGCGGCGGTGACGCGCTGACCCTGATTCAGTACAATCCCGATGGCACGAACGCATCGAACAGTGATGCCAGCAAGAAGAAGTTCGGCTACGACATCTTCGGCGACCTGAGGACATCGACCAACGAGCTGCAGTTTACCACGAATAACGTCTATGATCGCGCGGGCAGGTTGACCGAAGTCGATCATCCGACGCGGGTAGGCGGTAATACCCCTGACTTGGTGCTTAAAGACTATTATGGCTATGATGGCTTGGGTCAGCGCATCACGCACTATAATTCGAAATATACGGCGTCTGTCGTCGAGAAGACCGATTACGACAATAAGGGGCGTGTCACGACGACCACGGACTTTGCCGGTCTGACGACGAAATATGCCTACAATTGGGTCGCCGCTTCGAGCGGCCTGATCGCGACGACGGGCCTCGGCAATTTCGGCGGTTGGCAGACGATCACCACCACGATCTCCCTGGCCACGAACGCCGTCGACCGTACCTCTTATGAGAATGACGACATCTTTGGGCACGTGACGTGGCGTCAGGATTTCGGCGGCCACGCAATTGGCTACGGCTACGATCTCGCCGGTCACCTCGTCCAGCAGAATGGGTCGACCGGGCAGTCGGTGTCCTACACTTATTATACCAATGGCTATATCTCGAGCATTACCGACAATGTCCTGAAGATGAAGTCGACCTTCGAATATGACAGCGAAGGCAATCGTACCCTCGAAACCTATAACAGCACCGACGCCGCGCCGCGTTTCTATCAGAATGCGGCTGTCAGCTACGATGCGCTCGGCCGCATCACCGAGTTCAAGGACGCCAAGGCCGATATCACCTACAAATATGACGCCAACGGCAATCGCCGGGAGGTGAAGAGCGTCTATAACGACGGCGTCGGCGGTGCGGTCCAAACCCAGGATTATTGGTACAAATATGATAGCATGAACCGCTTCACCCTGACGATGGGGACGCTGTCGGGTGGGGTCATCGGCCTGGGTGCCAACGGCGTTAACATCGGCTATGACAAGGCGGGCAATCGCCAGACCGCGACCTATGGGTATGACGGGCATACCGAGGTTTACAGCTACACCACCGACGGCTTTCTTGAGAACACGACGATCGGCGGCGTGCTGCGCGCAAAACGCACCAATGACGAGCTGGGCCGGGTAGAGTTCTACAACCAATATACCGCGACCGGCGCCAACGACCTGTCGCGGTCGATGACGTACGACCGTGCCAACCGCGTCACCGACGAAACCGACATTGACTATACAAATGGCAACGTCACGACGACGCTCCACAACGACTACCGGCTCTATGTTGCCGGTGCCGGCTATACCGGTGCCGGCTATACCGGTGCCGACCAGGGCGTGCTCACCCATACCCAGGCCGTCAAGCAAGGCGTCACCACCCAGACCGATTATAGTTATCAATGGTGGGATGACGCCAAGCAGGTAGGCATCACGATCGGTGCGACCGACCCGTCCAACCCCAATACTGGCCAATGGGGCAAGGGCTATACGCAGTTCAGCTACGACGCGAACGGGCATCTGTTGCAGGCGATTGACGCCAGCGGAAATCGTGTGATGACTTATCAGAACGATGCCTATGGCCAGGTGCTGGTGCGCGAAGAAAAGCTCGGCACTACCCTCGGCCCGCGGCAGCTTTATTATTATTTCGACGGCCATCGCATCGGCGATGTCGGCAATAACGGACCCGCTCCCAGCCTGACCGACTATGCCCAGACCTTGGCGGTCGATCGCAGCGCTGCGCCGAGCAAGAACGGGTTCCGGTATGGCAAGCCGGTCTCGAGCGCCGATTTCGACGAGAACTTCCAACCGATCAACGGCAGCTATCCCGATCAGTCGGGGACGACCTACACCGTCCGCGCCGGCGACAGCCTGCAGGCCATCGCCCAGACGGTCTGGGGCGACTCCAGCCTGTGGTATCTGATTGCCGATGCCAACGGCCTGACCGCGAGCACGTCGCTGGTCGCAGGGCAGACCCTGCAGATCCCGAACAAGGTCACCAATTTTCATAACAACGCCAACACCTACCGGGTCTACAATCCCGGCGAGGCGATCGGCGATACGCTACCCACCCTGCCGCCGGAACCGGCACCGCCAGCTGCGGCGAAGAAGGGCTGCGGCGTGTTCGGGCAGATTCTCCTAGTGGTGATCGCGGTCGCGGTGACGATCGCAACGCATGGTGCCGCGGCTCAATTTGCCGCTGGCATCATCGGCGGTGGTGCGACCGCGACGTCAGCCGCAGCGGTCGTTATAGGGGGGGCGTTGTCTGCCGTGGCCGGTAGTGTAGCCAGTCAGGTGGTAGGGGTTGCGACAGGCATTCAAACTAGCTTCAATTGGAAGGGTGTCGCGCTTGCCGCCATCGGCGGAGCGGTCGGCGGCGCGCTCCAGGGCGTGAATGCCTTTGGAAGCACGGCGACCGGGGCCCTGAAAGGACTTCAAACTTTCGGCAACGATCTTGTTCGAGGCGCGCTAGGCAGTGCGATTAGCCAGGGTGTCGGAGTTGCGACCGGGCTGCAGAATAAATTCGACTGGGTCGGCGTTGCCGCGGCGGGTATCGGAGCCGGCGTCGGCGGGGCGGTCGGGCATGCGATCGGCTACGATCCTGGTCTGAAGGGCTTCAACGTCGGCAATGCGCTTAAGGGCGGCTTAGCGGGCGCGGCAGATGCCATCGCAGAAGCCGCAACTCGCAGCGCCGCCCAGGGTTCCGACTTCGGCGACAACGTCCTTGCTGCGTTGCCCAGCGTTATTGGCAATACCATTGGCAGCCTGATTGGGAATTCGATCAAAGGCGGCGGCGATATAGCTGCGAAGCGACGGGCTCAACCTGATGATAATACGCCTGTCGCGGGAAATATGCCGCCCGTCATCATTAGCCCCGATGATGATCGGCCAATCTGGCGGCTAGATCCATCGATTATGGACGCGATCCAGGCGCTGGACGTCGGCCCATTGCCGGGCGATATCGTCGTCACCGCCAGTCGACGGACGCTAAGTGCCAAGGAGGAGGCTGCGGCTGCAGCCAGGAGAAGTGCCGCCGATGCGCGCGCCGCTGCAGACGATTCATCGCCCGGCGGCTTGCCGGCGTTAGGAACGTTTACTGGCCTCGATAATGATCCGGGTTTGACATTCGCCCAAGGAATTAGAAATGTATATGGCGCCGGAATTGAAACGCCGGGCTATTTCAAGGGTTACGGCACCAGGCTGGGGGACGCGCTACAGTCATTTGATGATTTGGACCGTGACGCACTTGCGGGTTTAGCGGGCGATCCTAAGGCTCAAGAAATGGCTGTGGCAGTTTATAATGGTGCTGCAGCAAGTGAGAAATACGGAACGCGGTTCGCTGAATTAGCCAACCTAGTACAGGCGTTACATGATCGCGAGCAGCAAATTGGCGATCAGGGAGTGAGAGATCTCGGTGTAGGTCTCGTTAAAGGTGAGTGGGAGGTTGCTAAGACCGTCACGTTAGTGGGTGGTTTAGCTGATTTGAGCTACCGCGCCTATAATGGCGAAAAGCTAAGCGCCATGGATGCCGCGACCCTGATCCCGATTATCGGGAAGGGAATGGAGTTTGCTCGTATCGGCGAAGAAGGCCTGCGACTATCTCGCGAGGCGGCGGCGGTGGATCGGGCGGCGGAGGAAGGATCCCCCGTTGTTCTTTTCGGGCAGCGTAGGGTGAGCGAGACGTTCAGTAAGACTCGACTGGATGGTAGCGGCCCTCCGTCCTATCTGGCAGGCCGGCCTATCCGCGATGTCGCAGATGACCTAATTGCTGGAAGATTGCATCCCGATCAGTTGCCCATCAACGCTTTCCAACACGGCGATGTCTTGGTCTCGACCAACACCAGGTCGCTGTCGGCCTTGAGCGAAGCCGGACTTACACCAACTCGCGTAACCATTGTTAAGCCATCGCAGAACGAGCTGTTGCGGCTAAGCGAGCAGCCCATTATCACGAACGCTCCTCTGCCGGGGCCGCGAGTTCCGGTTACCCCAAGCCATAGCGACCTGACGGTTAAGCGAATAATAGAGGTTCCGCGATGAACGAGATAATGCAGTTGAAACCGAGGCTTATACCGGTGAAGACGCCATGGTCTGTCGCAGCTTCCGCCTCGTTTCTGAAGCTCCACTTGTCGTCCGATGATAGGCCAGAATGGATATCGTTTGTCGGATATTTTAGGCTTGACCATCGTGAAGCAGTGGCCGCGGAATACTTGGTTGTAGCTAAGCAGCCGCCGGAGTTCGTGCGCACTGAGATTGTTGAAGGTGCGCCATATCGACTTCTGCGCGTAAGCTTCGTTAATGGACGTAATTATAGGGTTTCGCCAGCCATTTCCGATCGGGAGGTTTTCCCGGAGAACGATTATGATTGGAGCGCGGTCCCAGGGGGATTGCAGCCAGGCGAAGACACTGTAGCTTATATGGCGCGAACCACAGAATACCTCTTAAGCACCGGGATTTCACCAAATCCCTCGATGTATGAGATTGCCGATTCGACTTGGCTCGTGGAGTTGGGTATCCAGGGCCCTCAATACCATCATTATCTCATTTCTGGTGACGATAAATATATTGAAGTGGTCGCTGAAAGCTGGGCTTGGGAGCCTGGGCAAGCTGTCGAGTAATTGGTCGCCCGTTAAGAAGCTGCTTGGAGCTGCGGGAGCGGCGCGAGGCTTGAACCGCCCCGGGTTTGTCGGAGGCTGTTTGGTTTAAGTTACGCGGCCACGCGCGCCTCGTCGAGCATGGCGTAGTATCGTTTTTCGGCCTCGGCTGGCGGGATGTTGCCGATGGGCTCCAGCAGGCGCCGATTGTTGAACCAGTCGACCCATTCCAGCGTCGCGAACTCGACGGCCTCGAAGTTTCGTCAGGGACCGCGCCGATGGATGACCTCGGCCTTGTAAAGGCCATTGATGGTCTCGGCCAAAGCGTTGTCGTAGCTGTCGCCGACGCTGCCGACCGAGGGCTCGATCCCGGCCTCGCCGAGGCGTTCGGTATATTTGATCGACAGATATTGGCTGCCGCGGTCACTGTGGTGGACGAGGCCGCCACGATGCACCGGCCGGCGATCGTGAAGCGCCTGTTCGAGCGCATCCAGCGCGAAGCTGGCATGTGCTGTCCGACTGAGCCGCCAGCCGACGATGTAGCGGGCGTAGACGTCGATCACGAACGCGACATAGACGAACCCGCCCCAGGTCGAGACATAGGTAAAGTCCGAGACCCACAGCCGGTTCGGTGCCCGCACGTGGAACTGGCGGTTGACGTGATCCAGCGGACACGGCGCCGCCTTGTCGCTGATGGTCGTGCGCACCGCTTGCCCCAGATCACCCCGTGCAAGCCCATCTCGCGCATCAGCCGTTCGACGGTGCAACGGGCGACCCAGAACCCCTCCCGTGTCGTCTGGCGCCAGACCTTGCGCACGCCATAGACCGCGAAGTTCTCGGCGAACACACGGGCGATCTCTGGCTTGATGGCCATATCTTCCTGTGCCCGCGGCGACAGGCGCGATGGATCTTGTCGCTGCGCGACCTGCTGGCGATCGTGGCGATGCCGGAGAGGAGGCGGGTTGCCCTCGGCTTCAAGAGCATGGACATAAGCACGTGCTCGCCAACGGGGCGGATGCTGCAATCGCCGCCTTCGGCGCGTATGATTTTGATCCAATGTGAATATATTTGTCGAAGAGGCTTGACCGACTCGCTCGAGGTGTGTCCCATATAGGGACAAGGGGGCGGCGAATGTCGGGTTTAGTGGATTCTGCCACAGCGGTGATGCGCGCGTCTTCGACGCGCGTGGATCGGGCCGCTGTGAACGTGGCGAACGTATCGACGCCAGGTTTCAAGCGGCAGTTGCAGTCGAGCGATCGGGTCGATGGCGACTTCGCAGCGACGCTGTCGCGGCTGCGCGTCGACATGCAGGCCGGCAAGCTGGTCGAGACTGGGCGTCCGCTCGATCTCGCGATCAATGGGGACGGGTTCTTTCAGCTGAAGGCCGGCGACCAGTTGGTCTATTCGCGGCAGGGCAATTTCTCTCTCGCGACCGACGGGCGGGTGATCACGCCGCAAGGTTATGCGCTGCAGCAGGCCGGCGGCGGTGATCTGGTACTCGGCATCGGAACTGCGAAGATCGCGGCCGACGGCACCATTCTCGATGGCGACAAGCCGCTAGGTCAGATCGCGGTCTATTCGATCCGCGACGGCGCGGCGGCGACGCCGCTCGACGGATCGCTATTCACGCTCGCCGAGGGTGACGCCGAGGCAATCGCCACGCCGTCGCTGCGCCAGGGCGCGGTCGAAGCCTCGAACGTGTCGCTGGGGGACGAGATGATATCGATGATGGGGGCCCTGCGCGGTGCCGAGACCGGGGCGAAGCTCGTCCAAGTCTATGACGATCTGATGGGCAAGGCGATCTCCACCTTCGGGCAGGTCGGTCGATGAACGGCGCCTTCTATGTCGGCGCGGTCGGGCTGCAGGCGCAGGAACGCGCGCTCGCCATCGTCTCGAACAACATCGCCAATATCAATACGCCAGCGTTCAAGCGTTCGGACGTCCGCTTCTCGACGGTGTTGGCGTCGCGCAACGATCCCGACGTGCCCGCGGCGAATGCGGCCGATCTGTTCTCGGCCGCTGGCGTGATGGCATCAGCCGCGCCCTCGCTCGACGAGCCTGGCGACCTGCAGTCGACCGGAAAGGCGGGCGATCTCGCGATTAACGGTCGGGGGTTCATCGAATTGATGGGTCCCGGCGGGCAGACGTTGCTGTGGCGCGGCGGCGCGCTCAAGGTCGGCGACGACGGCATGCTGGCGGCGGCCGACAGCGGGCTCCCGCTCAAGGCGGCGATCAGCGTGCCGACCGATGCGACGTCGTTCACCATCGCCGCCGACGGCACGGTGAACGCGGTCACATCGGCCGATGCGGCGCCGGTCGAGATCGGCAAGATTTCGCTGGTGACGGCCGACGACACCAGCGGACTGGGGGCGCTTGACGGCGGTCTCTATTCGGTCGGTGACGAGAGCCGGTTGCGCGAAGCGGTCGCCGGCGAGGACGGGGCAGGGACCCTGGTGCAGGGCTCGCTCGAGCGCTCCAATGTCGAGATGACCGGCGAGATGGTCGAGCTGATGCTCGTCCAGCGCGCTTATGCCGCCAACGCGCAAATCGTCCAGGCCGCCGATCAGCTGATGTCGATCGCCAACGGGCTCAGGCGCTGAGATGATCGCGTTCGTCCTCGCCGCCGCGCTTGTCGGCGGCGGCGCCCTCCTGTTGACCGATCGCGGCGAGATCGCCTTGTCGCATCCTGCAGTGACGCTCGCCGATGTCGCGCAAGCGGACGGCCTGGGGCGCCTTGCGGCAGTGGAGATTGCACGTCTGCCGGTGGGCCGCGATCGCCTGTCGCTGTCGCGGCGTGCGATCGCTGTCCTGGTGCGCCGCGCGGTGCCCGGGATAGTGGTGGACGGCGGCGACGCCCGGATCGTGACGTTTCGGTATGTTCGCCGTGTCGGGGCAAACGCAGGCGCGTGTCAGGTGACCAGCGCCGCGATCGCGGCGGGTGCCGCGATCACCCGCGATAAGGTTGCGGCTGGGCCATGCGCACCGGCGGCTGGTGTTCGCTATGACGTGGCGCTCGATTCTGCCGTCGCGTCGCGCGATCTGCCCGCCGGGAGCCCACTCGGCCATCTGGTGGTGCGGCCACCCACCACGGTCGCACGAGGGGATGCCATGACCTTGGTGTCGCGCGCCGGACCGGTCACGGTCGAGCGGCCGGTGACCGCACTGCAGTCGGGCCGTGAGGGCGGGCGGGTGTTCGTCCGCGACAGCGGCGGACACGTTTTCGCGGCGCCGGTCGCGACGGTGGCGCCATGAGGGGGCCGCTCCTGCTCCTCGCCGCGATCGCGCTGCCTGTGGTCGCTGCGCATGCCGACGACCTTTACAAGCGCAACAATTGGTCGGCGATGAGCGCCGATCGCCGCGCGACCGCCATCGGCGATCTGTTGACCGTCGTCGTCTATGAGAATGCGGAATCGACCAACACGACCAAGACCGATTCCAAGCGCAGCACCCAGGTCGGCGGGTCCGTTTCCGGCGGGAAGCTCAGCGAGAGCGGCAGCCTCCAGATCGGCGGCGGCTATTCGGGTGGCGGTGCGGTGACGCGCAGCGACAAGCTGGTCGCGCAGATCACGGTGACCGTCCGGTCGGTGCTGCCCAATGGCGACCTCATGGTCTCGGGCCAGCAGACGATGAAGCTCAACGGCGAGAACACGCTGATCGGGATCGAGGGACGCATCCGCCCCGAGGACATCGAGGCCGACAACCGCATCCTGTCGAGCCGGATCGCCGACGCGAAGATCATCTATGACGGCAAGGGGTTCGTCGCGCGCAGCGCCAAGCCCGGGCTGGTCGCCCGCGTGTTCCGCTTCCTGGGGCTCGGATAATGCGGCATCGGGGGGCATTCCTTTTGCTGGCGGTGGTTCTTGCCGGCCTTGCCGCGCCCGCAAGTGCGGGCGCGGTTGCCACGACCGCCGGTGTTCCGCTGTCGGGGATCGGCCGGTTCCAGGGATGGCGTGACAATGCGCTGATCGGCTACGGCTTGGTGACCGGCCTGGCGGGGTCGGGCGACACACGGCGCAATGGTGTCACGCGCCAGGCCTTGCGCAATGTGCTCAGCCGGCTCGGCACCAGCGTCACTGACGACGAGATCAACAGCCGCAACGTCGCGGTCGTCATCGTCACCTCGACCTTGCCTGCCTCGGCCAATGTCGGCGACCGGCTGACCGTCACCGTCTCGTCGATCGGCGATGCTCGCAGTCTGGCCGGCGGCACCCTGCTGATGACGCCGCTGCTCGGGCCCGACCAGCATGTTTATGCGCTGGCGCAAGGCCCGCTGCTGGCCGGCGGCTACGATTTCAAGAGCGATCTCAACCGCGAGCAGCGCAATTATCCGACGACCGCGATGCTCGAGGCCGGCGCGACGGTCGAAACTGCGGTCGATACGCAATTGCTGGCGAGCGACGGCACCGTCGGCTTCGTGCTGAGCGAGCCCAGCTTCGAAGGCGCCGAGCGCATCGCCGAGGCGATCAACATGCAGTTCGGGCCGGGGGTTGCTTCGGTCAAGAATGCCGACGAGGTGCGGATCGCGTTCCGCGGCGATGCCAGCCAGTTCGCGGCGTTCATGGCGCGGCTGGAAAGCCTCCCGGTCGAGCCGGTGCGGGCGCCGCGCGTGGTGATCAACGAGCGCACCGGGACGATCGTCGCCGGCGGCGACGTGCGCATCTCTAGCGTGGTGATCGCGCAAGGCGATCTCAAGGTCACGATCACCGGCGAGCGGACCGCGTCACAGCCCAATTTCGCCGGCGGCTTCGCCAGCGACCTGGACTCGGTCGGCAGCCTCGTCGTCACCAACACCAAATTGACCGTCGAGGACCGCAAGCGCGACACCGTCGTCAATTTCCCCAACACCACTGTCGCCGATCTCGTCCAGGGCCTGTCGCGGGCCAAGGTTGATACGCGCGGCATCATCAGCGTGCTCCAGGCGATCAAGGCCGCCGGCGCGCTCCACGCCGCCATCCTCGTCCAATAAGGTCTCTATCGTGGATCCCGTTTCCGCAGCACTGATCACCAAGTCGCTCGACGGCCTCGCGCTTCGGCTCGAAGTCACCGCGAGCAACATCGCCAACGCCAATTCCCGGACCTATCGCCCGTCGCGCGTGACCTTCGAGGACAGCCTCAGGGCGGCTGCGACCAAGGGGCCCGAGGCGATCGCCGCGGTCGAACCAAGGATCGAGGCGCTGCCGCGTGGCGCATTCGGCGACGAGCCGCGGACCGATCTCGAACTCGACACCGCCGCTTCCACGGCCGGGCGCTATTCGGCGTTGATCGAGCTGCTCGGCCGCCAGTTCGACATTTCTCGCACCGTCATCCGGGGAGGCCAGTAATGAGTGACGCCATGGCGATCAGCCGCTCGGGCCTTGATGTCGAGTGGCAGCGACTGCAGGTCATCGCCCAGAACCTCGCCAATCTGAACACCAGCCGTACCGCCTCGGGCGAGTCCTATCGCCCGATGCGCGTGGTGTCGGGACCCGAGGCGAGCTTCGCCGCCGCGCTGGCGCAGAAGGGCGGCGCCAGCCAGCCGGGGCCGGTGCGGGTGCTTGGCGTCGAGCCGATCGCGGGCGGCGTGCGCCGCGTCTATGATCCGAGCGATCCCGCTGCCGGCGCGGACGGCTTCGTCAACCTGCCCGCTATCGACCAGGCCTCGGAAATGACGCTGATGATCCGCACCTCGCGCTCTTACGAGGCCAATCTGACCGCGCTCGCGATCGAGCGCCAAATGTTCTCGAGCGCGCTCAACCTCGGTCGCTCGTCATGAGCGCGATCGCCGCGATCGACAGCGTGCTCGCGACAGCACCCGCGCTCACCACGCTGGGGCCGGTGGCCTCCGCGCCGCAACCAGCCCCGGCGGCGAGCTTCGGCGACATCCTCTCGGCCGGAATGCAGGGCGTCGAGACCAAACTTGCCACCGCCGACGACATGGTGCGCAAGTTCACACTCGATCCCAATGTTCCGATCCACCAGGTGACCTATGCGCTCGAACAGGCGCGCCTGTCGGTCGAACTGGCGATGCAGGTCCGCGGCCGGCTGCTCGACGGCTATCGCGAGCTGATGAACATGCAGCTGTAGCGCGGGATCGACCTTCATGAGTGACGCGTCCCCAACACGGCAATTGCCGATCCGCCTGATCGCCATCGTGTTCGCGCTGGTGTTCGGCCTGCTGGCGCTTGGCTATTTCCTGTTCCTGCGCCCGGCCTATGTGCCGGTGTTCAGCAATTTGCGGCCCGCCGAGGCCTCGGCGGTCGCCGCCCAGCTCGACGCCAAGAGCATCGCCTATCGGCTGGGCGACAACGGCACCACCATCGCCGTCTCGTCCGACCAGGCCGACCAGGCCCGGCTGCTGATCGCTGGATCGGATGTCGCGCTCAAGGGCGGCGTCGGCTTCGAATTGTTCAACAAGTCCGACATGGGCCTGACCGACTTCGCGCAGCGGATCAATTATCAGCGCGCGCTCCAGGGCGAGCTCGAGCGCACGATCATGCTGATCGACGAAGTCGAGACGGCGCGTGTCCATCTCGCGATGCCCGAACGGTCGCTGTTCCGCAGCGAGCGCAGTCCGTCCAAGGCGGCGGTCGAGCTCATCGCCAAGCCGGGCCGCCAGCTCGATAGCGAACGCGTCGCCGGGATCCAGCGGCTGGTCGCCTTTGCCGTCCCAGATCTCGTGGCGGCGGACGTCGTGATCGTCGACGAGGCCGGCCGCGTGCTGAGCCAGTCGAGCGCACCGGAGGCCAGCCTGACCCCCGAGGCCGAACAGCAACAGGCGGTGCAGCGTTATTATCGCGCGCGGGCGCGTGCCGCGATCGAACCGGCACTCCCCGGTATCCAGACCGATGTCCGTGTGGTCGTACTGAGCAAGGACGAGGTCGGCGTGCCGGACGCCAATCCGGCACCGACGCCGACATCGGTTGCCACCGCGCCGGGAACGGCGGCAACGCCAGCCGCGGGGGCGGCGTCCGCTCCCGCCACGCCAGCGCCCGCGTCCAAGCGCGACTTCCGGCTGCGGATCATCGTCGCCACCGCCATGCCGCTCGATGCCGAACAGACCCGGCTCGCGCGGACTGAAGTGGCGGCCGCGGTCGGCCTCGACGAGGCGGCCGGCGACGAACTCGCGTTCCAGGTCGGGTTGGGCCCGACGAGCGATGCCACCCCGGCGGCGCGAACGGGAGCGATTCCGATCGCTTCCGTTCCGCCAACGGGCACGAGCGCGACCCCGGCACCAATTGGCGGCCCCTGGTTCTATCTGATGATCGGCATCGCCTTGTTCCTGTTGCTGGTCGTTATCCAGGCGCTCCGGCTCAGCGCGCGGACACCGCGCCTCTCCGCCGACGAACGCGAGGCGATGATCGAGCGCATCCGCTCGGCGCTGCGCGACCCGGACACCGCCAATGCCGGCTGATCCGCTGGCCCTCGTCGCACGCGACCTCTCCGCCTTGGCCGGCGCCGACCGCCGCGCGATCCTCGCCGGGCTCGATCCAGACGACCGCGAGCGGGTGCGCGCGGCGCTGCGCGGGCATCGCCCACCGCCGCGCCCAGCCGCGCCCGGGCGGCATTCCGAATGGCTCGAGGCACTGGTCAACGCCGCGCGCCAGGGCGAGGGCGGGATGACGGCGGCAGCGCGGGCGGCGCTGATCGAGGCGCGGGACGGGAGCGGCGAGGCCGCGCCGCGCGTCCCGGGACGGACCTTGCTCCAGGCCGCAGGCGGCCTGCTCGCTACAGGCAAGACGCGATGAGCGGGCTCCTCAAACAGGGCCAGGCGCTCGAGGCGGTCGGCGCGCTACCAATTTCGCGGGCCGCGCGCGCGGCCGAACCGGTGATCGAGCGCCCGGCGCCCGATCCGCGTCTCGCGGTGATGGAAGCCGAGATCGAGCGGCTCAAGACGGCGCTCGAAACCCAGAAACGCGCCGCGGCTGAAGCGATCGAGGCAGCTCGCGAGGAGGGCAGGGCCGCCGCGGTCGCCGATGACGCCAGGCGAACCAAGCTGGTCGAACGCGCGCTCGGCGAGGCGCGCCAGGCTTGGGACACCAGGCTCGGGGAGCTGGATATTCTTGCCGTGAAGCTCGCCCGCGCCGCCTTGGCCAAGATCTTCGGGCAGGACGCGGACCGCGCCGAGCAGGTCGCGCAAACCGTCGCGCATCACCTTCAGGGCCTGGCAGCGGATGCGGTGATCGGGGTGCGGGTCAGCGCCGAGGATTTTCCGGGCGACGCGCTCGCCGCGCTCGGGGCGCGGCTCGATGTCGCGCGCAGCCGCCTGGTCGTCGATCCTGACCTGGGTGCCGGTGGTTGCCGGATCGATCTCACGCTCGGCGCGATCGATGTCGAGCCGGCACGGCAATGGGCGGTGATCGACCGGGCCCTGGCGGCAATGGAGCGCGCGGCATGAAGCCGCATCGCTTCCTCGACCAGTTGGCGGCGGTCGATCCCGCCCCGTTTTATGGCCGGATCGACGAACTGGGCGCCGGCTTTGTCCGCGCGACCGGACCGGCGGCATGCTTGGGCGAGTTGTGCGAGATCGCCGGTCCCGATGGTCGCGATTGTGTCGCCGAGGTGGTGGCGGTCAGCGAGCGCGGAATCACGCTCATTCCGCTCGAACAAGATGCCGGTCTGCGGCTCGGCGCCCGCGTGGTCGCAACCGGCGGCCGGTCGGGCATTGCGCGCGGCGACGGCTTTGCCGGCCGCGCGATCGACGCGCTTGGCCGCCCGATCGACGGCAAGCGGGCGATCGAGGGCAGCATCCGCGCCGAGGGCGCGGCGGTGTCGGCGCTCGATCGCGTCAATCCGGCGGCAGTGCTGGCGACCGGCATCCGCGCGATCGACGGGCTGCTGACCCTGGGCGTCGGCCAGCGGGTCGGCATCTTCGCGGCGAGCGGAGTCGGCAAGACCACATTGGTCGAGCAGCTCGCGCGCCAGATCGACTGCGACCGCTGCATCCTGTGCCTGGTTGGCGAGCGCGGCCGCGAAGTCTCCGATCTCTGGGCGATCGCCACCCAATCCGCCGCGCCGGACAAGTTCACCCTGGTCGCAGCCACCTCCGACGAAAGCCCGGTGATGCGCGCGCGCGCGGTCGAGCAGGCGCTGGCGCTCGCCGAATATTGGCGCGATCGCGGCGAGCATGTCGTCCTGTTGATCGACTCGATCACCCGGCTCGCTATGGCGCTGCGCGAGATCGGTCTCGCGGCGGGCGCGCCGCCGACCGTGCGGGCCTATACGCCCAATGTGTTCGCGATCCTGCCACGGATCGTCGAGCGTTGCGGGGCGGTCAGGGGCGGCGGCGCGATTACCGCGATCATGACCGTGTTGAGCGAGACCGACGAGGTCGACGATCCGATCGTCGAGGTGATGAAGTCGCTGCTCGACGGTCATATCGTGCTGTCGCGGTCGCTCGCCGAACAAGGCCATTTTCCAGCGATCGACATCATCAGGAGCGTCAGCCGCCAGGCATCCCGCCTGATCGAAAGCGAGCATGCGGCACAGGCGCGCGAGATCGCCGCTCTGCTCTCGACCTATGACGAGAATCGCGTGATGATCGAAAGCGGCGTCTATCGCGCGCGGTCGAACGACCGCATCGATCGCGCGATCGCCGCGCGCGAGCCGCTGGCGGCATTCCTGTGCCAGGCAGCCGACGAACGGGTGGAATTCGCAGCGACGGTGCGGGCGCTCAAGGCGGCGCGCCCGTCATGACGGCGCGGCGAGCCCTTGAGCGGATGCGCGAGCTCGAATTGCTGCAGCGCGTCGAACGCGATGTTGCGGCGGCCGATGTCGCCGAGGCCCAGGCCCGCGAAGCCGCGGCGCTGGAAGCGGCCGAGCGCGATGCGGTGCGGGCCCGCGCGCTTGCCGTGACCTGGGATACCGCGATCGGGTCGGACCATTTCCTGCCGGAGATGACCGCGGCGATCGGCGCGGCGTTGCTGGCGGCCGACGCGACCGCCGCCGAGGCGTCGCGTCAGGCTGGCGACATGACCGCGCTCCGCGAGGCACGGACGAGCGAATGGCGGCGGCGCGACGCGACCTTGCGCGCGACGGGTGAGGTGGTGCGGGGATTCGCGCGCGATACCTTGCGGCACGACGAGGAAGCGGCCTTGGCCGCGGTCGCCGAGCGCGCGACCATGCGCTGGAGCCGGCAATGACCGCGATCTCCGCCAATCCGATGCCGCCGACGGTCGAGCCGCTATCGTCCGCTGCTGGCTCGTCGGCAGGGACTGCGAGCGGGTCGTTCGCCGATACCTTGCTGGCCGTGCTCGATCGCGCCATCGCCGACACGCCTGGAGCGCTCGCGGACCGCTTTGCCTCGGGAACGATGCGATCGTCGGTCGAACGGTTCAACGAGCGCGGCTTTTTCGAGGATCGCCTCGCGAGCGATCCGCGCGACTCCGGTCCTTCGCTAGCGTCGGGTTCGGGGGCGGTGCCTGGCGTGCCGCAACCGACATCGCCGCCGGTACTGCATCCGCTGCTGCAATCCGATCCCCTGGCGCCGCCGCCTGTCCGGCTCCCGCCGGCCTCGCCGCCGGTTGCCCTGCCCATCGGGGTGCTGGCATCCGATCCAGGCACCGGCGAGCCGTTGACCGCCGCTGGATCGCACGCGAGCGGCTCCCGGCCGCCCGTCCTGGCCAATAGCCAGACGGGAACAATCGTGCCGTTGGCGTCCATGCCCGGCGGCAGGCTGGCTGGCGCGATTATCGATGCACCGGCCTTGCCCGAGGGGCCGGCCCGGGCCGCGCTCCACCGCGATCCGGCGGCGCTTGCGGCGTCAAGGGTGAAGGTGTCGCTCGATCATCGCGAGGCCGGCGTCGCCGTGTCGGTGGTTGCCGATATCGACTCCGATGCCGATGCCGGTGCGATCCACGAGGCCGTGTCACACCTGCTCGCCCGGCATGGGCTGGTGCTTAGCGACTTGCGCGTCACGCGCCGGCCCGGTGCCGGCAGCCAAGACAGGAAGGATTGAGATGCAGGCGATTTCCCCGACCCAGCCGGTATCGGCCAACACCAGCGGCAGCGGGACCCAGAACGCGGCAACGAGCGCGTTCGGGTTGAGCTTCGATTCGCTGCTCAAGATCATCCTGACACAGCTCACCTATCAGGACCCCTTGAAGCCGATGGACAATTTCCAGTTCGTCTCGCAGCTGGCGCAATTCTCGCAGATCCAGATCGGCCAGACGACCAACGACAAGCTCGGCACCCTGGTCACGGCCCAGGGCACGGCGCAGGCGGCCGGCCTGCTCGGCCGCATCGTCGACATCCCGTCGGGGTCGAGCGTCATCTCGGGCAAGGTCACCGCGATCAGCTTCGCCAATGGCGACCCGCAGCTCACCATCACCACCGGCGACCAGCAGACCATTTCGGGCCTGTCGCTCGCCAATGTCTCCCAGATTCGCCAGGGGAACTGACCATGTTCGGATCGATCTATATCGGCTTGAGCGGCCTTGCCGCTTATTCGCGCGGCCTGCAGCAGATCAGCAACAATGTCGCCAACCTGAACTCGCAGGGGTTCAAGGGATCGACCGTCAGCTTCGAGAATATCCTCGGTGCCAACAGCCGGTCGCGCGGCGGGTTCGGCAATAGCGGGGGCGGGGTGCAGAACGCGCCGAGCCAGCTCAATTTCGCCGCGGGCGAACTGCGCCAGACCGATCGCGATCTCGATCTCGCTATCAACGGCAATGGCCTCCTCATGCTGATGCGCGGCGACGAGGTCATGTACACGCGGACCGGCAGCTTCGAGATCGACAAGAGCGGCTATATCGTGCTGTCGGGCACGGAGTGGCGGCTCGCCACGCTCGACGCGTCCGGCCGGCCGCAGACGCTCTCGGTCGACGTCTCGCGGACCAACCCGCCCAAGGCGACGGCCTCGGTTCCCTTTACCGGCTTCATCGCGACCGACGCCACCGCCCCGACCACGGTCGGCAACATCACCGTGTACGACAAGAATGGCGGCAAGCACGTTTGGACGGTGACCGCGACCAAGGATACGTCGGCGACCGCGACGCCGGGCACCTGGAACATCACCGTCAACGACACCAATGGTCCGCTCAAGGACGGGACCGGCGCCACCGCGCAGCCGCAGACCAAGCAACTCAAGTTCATCGGCACCATCGTCGATCCGAGCACAAGCAAGCTCGACTTCACTGATCCCGGATCGGGCTCGGTCGTGACGCTCGATTTCTCGGGCGCGCAGAGCTTCGCCGGAAGCTCGTCGACGCTGAGCGCGGGATCGGTCGACGGCTACGGTGTCGGCACCTTCGCCAGCCTGGCGGTCAACGATTCCGGGCAAGTCGAGATCAGCTATTCGAACGGGCAGAAGCAGCAGCTCGGCGCGGTCGCCATCGCCGATTTCCGCGACACGTCGGATCTCACCCAGGAATCAAGCGGCATGTTCAGCGCGCGCGACACCGCGATGCGCGATATCCTGCCGAGCGGCGACGTCCGGGTCGGCAAGGTGCAGTCGCGCCGGCTCGAGGCATCGAATGTCGACCTCACCCTCGAATTCTCCGACCTCATCCTCGTCCAGCGCGGCTTCCAGGCGTCGTCGCAGATCATCAGCGCGACCAACGACATGATCCAGCAGCTGTTCGGCATCCGCGGCCAGGGCTGATCGGGGCCGCTGAATGACGCAGATCCGATCCTGGTTGCCGGCCGAGGCGGTCCAGCGCGGCGTTCGCGACATGCCCCTGCGCGCCTGCGTGCGCGACTGGGCGTCGTCCTGGTTCGCGTCCGCGCAGGCGGACGTGAGCGGCGACCCGGTGGCGACGACCGCGCCGGGCGCGGGGCGGGGGACGTGCTGGCAATTGGCCGAAGATGTCGTCCTGGCGCTCGCCGCGGACGCCGAGGCGCGGCTCGCGACCTTGATGGTCGGCACACCCGACGATCCCGCGGCGCTGACCGTGGCCGACCGCGCCTTGCTCGACGGTGCGGCACAGGCCTGTATCGCCGATCTCCGCACGCGATTGGCGGCGGCGCTGCGCCTTGGCGGCGCCGCGTGGCGAGGTGGGGCGCCCGGCGACGGCGCGGCGGCGCCCTGCTGGACCTGGCGGGTGGCGGACGGTCGCGGTATTACCTTGCTCGAGATCGCGCTTACCGAGGAGTTGATCGTGCGGCGCGTGCGCGCCGCTCTGGGACCCGCGCCTGCTCCCGGCGCCCTGGCCTCGCTCGCTACCGCCATGTCGGACCAGCCGGTCGCCATCTCGGCGCTGGTCGGCCGCAGCCGGCTGACGACGACCGAGCTCGCCGGCCTTGCCTGTGGCGACGTGCTGGTGCTCGATCGCGACCTCGACAAACCGGTCGACATCGCGGTCGAGCACCGGCCCAAGCCGCTCCGCTGCACGGTCGATCGCCAGGACGACCGGCTGCAGCTCACCATCGTCTGACCTTTCCTCCCAACGAGTAACCCTGAGTGACCCAATCCTCCTCCAGCAAGACCGATACGAGCCCGAAGGCCGGCCGCACGCTTGCCGCGCGCATGATCGACGATGTCGAGGTCGAGATCGAGGCCTTTGTCGGCGGCGCGCGCATGACGGTCGCCGATCTCGGCGCGCTCAAGCCGCAATCGGTGGTGACGCTCGACGCGCCGCTCAACCAGGCGGTCGAGTTGCGCCTCAATGGCACCGTCATCGCGCGTGGCGAACTGGTCGCGGTCGGCGACAAGTTCGGCGTGCGGCTGAGCGAGATCGCCGAGTGATCCTGCTGGCCGATCAGGCGGTCGGGCGCCTGGGCGGCGGCACCGGGGTCGACATTCCGGTCGGCCGCATCGTCGTCGCGTTCCTGATCTGTATCGCCATTGCGGTGCTCGCGATCCTGCTCCTTCGTCAGCGGATGGGAAAGGGCGACCTAGCCGGCTGGCTGCGGCGCGTGACGCCGCGCGCCGGGGTGATCGAGATAGTCGAGGTGCGGCGGCTCAGCATGCATGCCGAGATCGGCGTGGTGCGCCATGACGGCCGCGAATATCTGCTTCTCCTCCAGGCCGGTTCGGGCCAGGTGCTGCGCGAGCGGGCGCTGGACGGTGCCGGAGAATCGGCGTGAGGATCGCGTTGGCGGCACTTGCCGGCGCGGCGCTGTTCGTCGCGATACCCGCCGCCGCGGCCCCGGCCGCTGGGCTGTCGTCGGATGTCGTCCGCACCACGCTCCTGCTGACCATGCTCGCGGTGCTGCCGGCGATCCTGATCAGCATGACGAGCTTCGTCCGCATCGTCATCACGCTGTCGATGGTCCGCCACGCATTCGGCATGCCCGAGACGCCGCCCAATCCGGTGCTGATCAGCCTGGCTTTGTTCCTGACCGCCTTTTCGATGGGGCCGACCCTGACCGCGCTCAACAGCCAGGCGGTGCAACCGTTCCTTGGCGGGCAGATCACGGCCGAGGAGGCGATGACGAAGGGCAGCACGCCGCTTCGCACCTTCATGCTTGCCCAGACCCGCGATTCCGACATCGCGGCGATCTATGCGATCGCGCACACGCCGGTGCCGGCGCGCCCCGACCAGGTCGAGATCCTCAAACTCGCGCCGGCCTTCATCATGAACGAGCTGCGCGTCTCGTTCACGATCGGCTTCGTCATCCTGTTGCCGTTCCTGCTGATCGACCTCGTGGTGTCGGCGATCCTGCTCTCGCTCGGCATGATGATGGTGCCGCCGGCGACGATCTCCCTGCCGATCAAATTGCTGATGTTCGTACTGATCGACGGCTGGAGCCTCGTCATCCAGGGCGTGCTCGGCAGTTTCCGATGAAGCCGACGCGCGAGACCGGCCTCGAGATCGTGACCGACCCGGTGCGCGCCGAGGCGTCGCTCTGGCGCCGCGCGCGCTTCGAGGACGATGGCCGCTCGCGCGAGACCCTGTTCAACCGCTATGTCGTGCTCGCGCGGTCGGTCGCGGCACGCCATTTCGGCTGGCGGCGCCGCGCGATCGATCGCGGCGATATCGAGCAATTCGCCTATGAAGGGCTGTTGCAGGCGCTCGACCGCTACGACCCTTTGCTCGGCGTGCCGTTCGGTGCTTATGCGCGCCCGCGGATCGCGGGCAATGTCGCCGACGGCATGCGGCGGATGACCGATCTCGACGCGCAATTGGGGCAGCGGCAGCGGCTGCGGCAGGAACGGATGCGCTCGCTCGGGCCGATCGAGGCGGCGCCGGCCGATCCGCTCGCCGCTTTGGCCGATCTCGCGGTCGATCTCGCGCTCGGGCTGATGCTCGAGGGAACCGGCATGGTCGAGGACGCAACCAGCGTGGATCGCCGACCCACCCCCTATGAGGGCCTGGCCTGGCGCCAGACCCAGGCGGCGATCGCCGCCGAACTCGAACGGCTGCCCGACAGCGAAGGCGCGGTCATCCGCCAGCATTATCATACCGGCCTCAGTTTCGCGCATATCGCCGATCTGCTGCGCTTGACGCGGGGCCGCGTATCGCAACTTCACAAGAGCGCCATCGACCGGCTCCGGCGGCGGCTCAGGCATCACTAGGGAAAGACGACATGCTTTGCGACGACACCCGGCTGCAGGAATTGATGACGGCGATCGCTGGCGACAGCGGCGACGAGATCGCGCTGGTCGATCGCGCGCTCGGCGACTTTCCCGACGATCCGCGGCTCCATTTCCTGCGCGGCTCGCTGCTCGCAGGGATCGGCCGGCCGATCGAGGCGTTGGCAGCGCTCAAGAAGGCGGTCGAGCTCGCGCCCGATTTCGCGATCGCGCGCTTCCAGCTCGGCTTCTTCCAGCTTACCTCGGGCGAGGCGGCCGATGCGCTATCGACCTGGGGGCCGCTCGCGTTGCTCCCCGAAAACCACTATCTGCGCATCTTCGTCGCCGGCTTGACCTATCTCATCCGCGACGAATTCGTGCCGGCAATCGAGCAATTGCGGCTCGGCATCGCCTCCAATGAGGAAAACCTGCCGCTCAATCGCGACATGCAGCTGATCATCGACCGTATCTCCAGTCTGGCGGCGGGTGCGGGCGGCGACGAGACCATGTCGGCGACCAGCCTGCTGCTCGGCCAGTTTTCCGGGCGGCCCAACTAACCGTGACCCAGATCAGCGCGACCGATCAGATCCTGTTGTTGCTGCGCGAGCAATTGCAGCGCAGCGAGCACGGCCGCGTGCGTGGTACCGGCAGCGAGCAGCGCCGGGCGGCAACGCCGCAGCAGCGGATCGAGGCGCTGGCGGCGATCCGCGATTTGCCCGAACGCGAATTTCGCCGCGCGCTGCTGCGCGGGCTGCTCGGCGACCGGCTAGGCGAGGAGCTTGTCGCCGAGCCGGCGTTCGAGGCGGTGACTGGCGAGGTTCTCCGCCTGATCGAATCCTCGCCCGAAGCCCAAGCCCTGCTCGATCGCGTCGCGCGCGAGTTCCGCGCCGGCAGATAGCTTTCTACTGGATGGTCGGCGCGCCCGACCCCAGGCGTGCCAGGGCCTGGGCCAGTGTACGGCCGGTGCCGTCGAGCGGCGTGTGCAATGCCCGCTCGATGATCGCCCGGCTCCTCTCGGCATCGCCCTGGCCCGCGCTCAGCATCGCTTGCGCAAGGGCTGCGGAATAGCTCTGGCGGTCAAGCCTGGCGGCGACCTTGGCACGCTCGCGGGCGGAGTCCATGTCTCCCGCCAGCAGGTCGAGAACCGCGAGCGAACCATGCGTTTCGGCGAAGGTAGGGTCGAGCGCCAGCGCGTGCTCGAACCGCTGGCGACTGGTCGCCATGTCGCCATTCACGAAATAGGCCCAGCCGGCGGCGATCCACGAGCCGAGATGGCTACCGAACAACTCCGCGCCGCGGTCGATATCGGCGGGCGCCTTGTCGGTCTGCCCGGTGAGCAATTCGGCCAGCCCGCGGCCGACCCAGGCGCGGGCCCGGTCCGGATTGCGGGCGAGTGCCTCGTTGAACAAGGCCATCGCCCCGGCCGCGTCGTTATCGTCCAGCGCCAACGTCCCCAAGGTCGCCAGCGCATCGGGATGGTCCGGCGCCTTGGCGGCGCAGGCTGCGGCGAGCTCGCGGTCCTCCATGTCGAGTGCGAGCACCGACATCGCCGCGGCCAGCAGGCGGTCGTCGGGATATCGTTCGAGATGGCCCTTGCCGCGGGCAAAGGCCTCGTCGAAATCGCCCGCGGCATGGCGCAGCTGGACGTCGAGCGCGGCGGCCTGGGGGAGCGCCTCGCTGGTCGCGTCGTCGAGCACGGCGAGCGCGCCCTCGGGATCCCCGGCCACGGCCCGCGACCAGGCGAGGTTGAAGCGGATCGCGGGATTGTCGATGCCGTCGTCTAGCAGCGCTGCGAAGCTCGTCGCTGCCTCGGCGAACCGCCCGGCATGCATCGCGGCAAGACCGGCGAGGTTGCGCTCGCGCGCGCCCGGGACTCCTTGCGCGGCGGCACGGTCGAGCAGATCGAGCGCCGCCTTGGGCTCGCCGACATCGATCGCTGCTTCGGCGGCGTCGACGAGCAAGCCATGGTTGGTGGGATCCTGCGCCAGATAGCTGGACAGGCGCTCATATGCGCCGTGCTTCGCCTCGCCCATCATCTCATCCTTCCAGCTTGACGACATCGAACGACGTCAGATTGATCCGCATCGGTATCTCGTTGACCGACACCACCGCGAGGCGGGGAATGCTGCGCCTCGTGAACGCCTTCAAGTGGCGGCGCAACTCGGCGCCGCATAGTAGCACGGGCGCGCGGCCGTCGCGGTGCATCGCCTCGGCGAGCGCCGACAACCGGCGGATCAGGCGATCGGCCAATCCCGGCTCTATCGGCAGCCCGCCTTGTTGCGCAGCACCGAGGCCCGAGGCGATCTGGTTCTCGATCCTGGGATCGAGGCTCAGCACCGCGAGATCGGGATGGTCGCCGCGCAATTGGTTGCAGATCGCGTAGCTCAACCGCTGGCGCAATTGCTCGGTCAGTTCGGCCGGGTCGCGCTGGGCGCGGGCAAGGTCAGCGAGATGCTCGAGAATGAGATCGATATTGGCGACCGACACGCCTTCGGCGAGAAGGTTCTGCAGCACGCGCTGGACGTCGGGGACGCCGAGGATTTGCGGGATCAGCTCCTCGACCAGTCCGGGCTGGCGGGCACGCGTCTCCTCGATCAACCGCACCGCGAGCGGCCGGGTCAATAGGGTCGCGATCTCGCTCGAGACGATTTCGCTGAACTGGGTGATCATGACCGTGATCGGGTCGATCACGGTGAGGCCGGCGGCGCGGGCGGCGTTCTCGCCGGCGGCGTCGACCCAGACCGCGGGAAGGCCGAAGCTCGGATCGGTCGTCGCGATGCCGTCGACTGCCGGCGGGGCGCCGGCGGCGCCGATCACCAGCGCGCGGTCGGGCAGTGCCTCGCCCAGCGCGAAGCGCGAGCCGAACAATTTGATCTCATATTCATGGTCGCCGAGCCCCGATCCGTCGAGAATGCGGACCGGGGGGAAGGCGATGCCGAGCTTCTGTTCCTGGACCTGGCGTAGCCCCTCGATCCGGTCGAGAATGATCGCCTGTTGCGCCTTCCAGGCCTCGGCGAGCATCGCGCCGAGCCGAATCTCGACCGCCGCCTGGCCGGTGCTCGCAGCGAGCGACGCGGCACTTTCGTTGGCGGCGACGGCATCGTCGGCCGCGGATATGCGCCGGATCCGGCGCCAGGCGAGGAACGACAGGCCGAGAATCACCAGGATCGGCCATTTGGGCATGCCGGGCAGCAGAAGCAGCAGCATCAGTACCAACGTGACGATCAGCGGAATGCGCGGCACCGAGGCGAGCTGGCTGAACACCTCGGTCGACAATTCGCGGTCGGCCGCCGAACGCGTGACGATGATGCCGGTCGCGACCGAAATGATCAGCGCCGGCAGCTGGGCGGCGATGCCATCGCCGATCGTCAGCAGGGTGAAATGCTGGAGCGCCTCGTTCCATTCCATGCCGAGCTGGAGGACGCCGACGATCCAGCCGGCGATGATGTCGATGAGGAGGATGATGATGCCGGCGATGGCATCGCCCTTCACGAACTTGGACGCGCCGTCCATCGCACCATAGAAGCTCGCCTCGCGCTCGATCCCCTTGCGCCGCCGGCCCGCCTCGGCCTGGTCGATCAGCCCCATATTGAGATCGGCGTCGATGCTCATCTGGGCGCCCGGCATCGAATCGAGCGTGAAGCGCGCCGCCACTTCCGACACGCGCTGCGCGCCCGAGGTGACGACGATATATTGGACGACCACCAGGATCGAGAACACGACCAGCCCGACGATGAAATTGCCCTGGACGGCAAACGTGCCGATCGATCCGATCACTTGCCCGGCGCTCGCGCCGGTCAGGATCAGCCGGGTCGCGGCGACGTTGAGCGCGAGCCGGTAGAGCGTCGCCACCAGCAGGAGCGAGGGGAAGGTCGAAAATTCGACCGGTTTCGCGACGTAGAAGGTCAGCAGCAGGATCGTCAGCGCCAGCCCGAAATTGGCGATGATCGACAGATCGAGCATCGCCGCCGGGATCGGCGCGAACAGGATCACCAGGATCAGGAAGACCGCGCCGACCAGAAGAAGGTCGCGATTGTTGCGCAGCAAACGGTCAAACACGCGCTGTCTCTCCCAGCTTGAAATAGAGTTCGGCGACTGCGTGATAATGATGCGGGGCGATCTCGCTGCCCATCTCGCTGTCGCGGAACAATGCGCGGGCGAGCCCGCGCGATTCGATGATCGGAATGCCGAGGCGCGCGGCGGCGGCCTTGAGCTGCAAGGCGTGGCGGTCGGCGCCCTTGGCGCGGACGATGGGCGCGGCGCCGTCCCCGGCACGATAAGCCAAAGCGACGGCGACGTGGCGCGGATTGACGATCAGCATGTCCGAGCCCGGCAGATTGGCCAGGCCCTGGCTCTGTTGCGCGAAGCTCTTGTGGAGCTGCTTGCGCTTGGTCTTGAGCCGCGGATCGCCTTCACGTTCCTTGTGCTCGCGCGTTACCTCGCGCTTGCTCATCCGCATCTGCTTGGCGAAATCGCCGCGTGCCAGCACCTGATCGATGACGGCAAGCCCGGCGGCGGCGAGGATGAACAGCAACAGCAGCCGCATCCCGGCATGATCGAGCGCTTCGGCGAGCTTGGCGGCGTCGTTGATGCGCCCGCCGGCGCCGGCCAGCGCCGCGCGGATCGCGAGGACCGCGATCGTCGTGTAGATCGCCATCTTGAGGATGCTCTTGAACGCCTGTTTGAGCATCTGGAGCGAGAAGAGCCGCTTCAATCCCTTGGCCGGGTTGATCCGCGAGAAATCGGGCTTGAGCGGGGTCGTGCTGAACACCAGCCCGCGCAGCTGGACGATCTCGACCAGCAAGGTGACCGAAACCAGGGTCGTGCCGAGCAGCACGACCGGCTTGAGCACGGGCCATAGCGAGCCGGCGGCAAGCGCGACCGATGCGTTGGGATCACCCGCCGCAGCGATCCCGCCGACCAACGCGCGGCGCATCTCGACCCCCAGCACCGAGGCCAGCTTGGCCCCGGCGACGATGACGAACGCGGCCAGCCCGATCAGTCCGGCGACGAACCCGAGGTCGAGCCCGCGCGCGACCATGCCCTTTTCGCGCGCGCGCTTGAGCTTGAAAGCCGTCGCCTGCTCGGTACGGTTGGTTTCCTGTCCCTCGGCCATCTCAGCCCGCCGTCACCAATTGCGGCGCCGCCTCGAGCGCGGTCCTGAGCAGGCGAAGGAGGAGGGCGCCCGACAAGGCGACCGCCGCCGGCAGCAAGGCCAGGGTCATCAGTGCCTTCACCTGGAAGCCGAGCAGCATCACGTTCATCTGCGGCAGGGTGCGCGACATGAAGGCGATGGCGAGATCGGCGAGGAACAAGGCCAGCATGATGGCGCCGCCTAGCCCGCAGGCGATGACGAATGCGCTCGACAGATAGGCGAGGAGCGGACCGAGGTCGCCCGACAGCGCGCCGGTGCCGAGCGGCACGGCCTGGACCGACGCGGCCCAGATCGCGAGCAGATTGGCCGGCCCGTCGCTGGTGAAGAAGATCGCCGCGGCGGCATAAGCGAAGAGCGTGCCGACCAGCGGCATCTGGCTCTTGGTGGTGGGATCGACCAGCACGGCGAGGCCGAACCCCGCCTGGATATCGAGGGCGCGCCCGACCGTCAGCAAGGCGGCGAACGCGAACTGGAGCGAGAGCGACAGGCCGATGCCGAGCACGAGTTCGTTCATCGCGGCAATGGCCAGCCCATGGGCAGCATATCCGCTCTGCCAGGTCTGGACGGGATTGGCGGTGACCAGCCACGCCGCGAGTGCGATGCTCAGCAGTACGCGGACGATCGCGGGTACGCGCAGCAACGTGAACGGCGCGGTGAACGCGAAGGCGGGCACGATACGCAAGGTCAATAACAGGATGGCGACGGCCTGGTCGCTCAGCATTGGCATGGTGATCAGTGAGCGAGGGTCGGGATCAGCTGGTAGAGCGAGGTCGCGAATTGCGTGACGCGGCCCAGCATCCAGGGTCCGATCGCGATCAGCATGACCGCCGATACCAGGATCTTGGGCACATAGCTCAAGGTGATTTCCTGGACCTGCGTCGTCACCTGGAAGACGCTGATGACCAGTCCGACGAGCAAGGTCGCGATCAATACCGGCCCAGCCACCATCAGGCTGTTCCACAACATGTCATTGAGCAGGCTAAGCGCCCGATCACCCCCCATTCATCAGACTCCCCGCGCGCCAGCCAACCCCCGGCTGTCCCGATTCGGGACGCTAGCACGCTGGCCGGGCGAGGGCGAGCAAGTGTTGGAAAAAAAGATGCATTCCCGTTCGTCTACCGCTGACGGCTCGCCGATTAGCCGCGCTCGGGCAGACAGGACGAGGCAAGGGGCTATGGAGGACTATGGCGAACGGCGCCGCCGCGTGCGGCCCGCGTTGATATCCACGCGTGTTGTCCCTTTCTGTTCGCGGGGGACGCCGCTCGGTCGCCCGAACGGTATCGCCATTTCTTTGGGGAGCCCGGGCGAGCGCTATTTCTTGCGCCTGAATGCCCAAACGAGCGACGACAGGCTGCCGATGACCGTGGCCAAAGCGAGCAGCAGCGGCGGATC
>Ga0207667_10001056_pt1 | contig 34933 bp, 60 predicted proteins | sample KBSCornC52_FD_184301 | JGI IMG/M metagenome (GOLD analysis project Ga0207667, IMG submission 184301) | Corn rhizosphere microbial communities from Kellogg Biological Station, Michigan, USA - KBS Corn C5-2 (SPAdes) (version 2) | ecosystem: Host-associated > Plants > Roots > Rhizosphere > Soil ...
TTGACAGCCAAGCCTAACGCTGATCTCGCCCTTCTTGGATTCAACGAGCGAGTTGACGTAGCCGACCGCCGCCTTGCCTGCTTCGGTTTCCGGAAAAGCCGCGCAAGCCTCTTCAGTGGGAAAGGTCTTTTGATTGTAGGTCAGCACACCGGCCGGCTTATCGGACGGAACGCCATTGGTCAGGAGAAAGAAGACCGCAACGAATTTGAACATCAGCGCCCCTTGTATCGTTTATAGAGCCAATAGCTCATCTGCATGAGAAGCCACGCGCAGCCGAGAAACGGCAGCATGTATCCGGCGACCTCGGACCACTCCCGCAGTACAGGAAGCCACCACGGACTAATGACGGCGGCACCTGCCCCAACGCTGGTTATGATGTCGCCATGATGCTGCATTAGTGATGAGTCCAACGCAGCCTTCCCGTGAATTTCTTGAACCGTTCCTTGAAGGTCGGAGGAGCCGTTACGGCTGGTGCGGCTTTGACGATCGGGGCCTTCTGGGGCATGACCATCATTTGAGGCCGTGGAGCGCTTGCGCAGCCCGCCAGAAGCATCAGGAGACTAGCGCTTAAGAATCCGCGCGACATTTTCAAATCCTCTCTTGGTAAAGTAGAACGACATGACGAGACCAGCCCAAGTGCTTACGTCGCCCTTGAGCGGCGGCGTGCTGCCGAGGCCGAGAACGGTGTCCCAGATCACGCACTTGGCGAAGAAGAACAGGCAGATATAGAACGCGAGCTTTTCGGGCTCCCATGGGTGCCCGATCTCAGCAGTCTTTAGCTGTGCATTGAGGTTGGCTTGCGCGGTTTGTGCCGCGATCTCATTGGCAGCCAGATCAGCCGCGGTCTTCTCGGAGGTGTTATCTGCGGCGAGCTTGGCTTGATAGGCCTTGATCAAGCCAGAGATGACCGGGCCTCCGAGGAAGCTCAGGATGGTCATCCACATTACTTGATGGCCGCCTTGATCGCGTCAGCCTTGGCCTGCAGGTTCTTGGCGAATGCCTCGGCTCCCTGCCACCATTTGACCAGCATATCTTTCCCGAACCAGCAAGCAGCGAAGCCAGCCGCGAATACAAGAATATCGATCATTGCCATTTGAAGAACCCTTTCAGTTTAGAGATGAGTTGGGAGAACCACGAGACTTGCGGGGCAGGCGTCGGCTTGTTCAGCCCCTCAAGGCAAAGATCGGCCTCGCCGTTACGACGATTGATCAGGCCCTTGACCACACGGCCTCCGGCGCGAACGTACCAGCCCCGGAAAGCTTCGCAGCCTTCCTTGAGCGAGCCCGCATTCATCTTCTCGACCATCGGCGATTTGCAGACAGCCGCAGGACCAGCATTGTAGGCAGCGGAGATCAGCGCAGCCTTGGGCTCGTCAGGAATATCGACATGGAGACAAGGAGAGATGCCGTTCCAGTATTTCGGAAGGCTCTTTTGCAGGAGATCCTTGCATTGCTGCGCCGTGAACTTCTGGCCAACCTTCAAGTCTGGAAGCTCGGCCTTGGTAGCGCCATAGCAGACCGTGACGGGCTTACCCGTTCCGATCTTGTCTACCTTGGCGGTCGTCCATAGACCCTCCCATGGGATGATGAAGGCGCAGGCAAGCAGAAGTGTGCCGCCACCGGCGGCCTTGTGAGATGGTTTTAGTTTCATATGGTTCCCAAAAAAACCGCCCGAAGGCGGTTGAGATCAGCTTACCGGAGGTTGAATCGACTATTAAAGCGTGTAGAATCCGGCTCCATGGCTGGACCCATCATCCTTCTGATCGTTACGCTACTTCTTATCGGCGTCGTCTGGCTGTCACTCGGCATCGAGGGGAGACCTTGATGCTCTGGCTTGTAATCAAGGAAGGCGATAGTCCTTACGTTGACAGCTTGCACGGTCTCGCCTCACAAGCATGGACATTGGCCGAACGCAGCATTTCCAAATCGAATGCTGCGTTCATGTTCTCAGGTCTTGCGATGGCGCTTTCTCTAATCGCCATTCTGATTGCGATGGCTGACAGAAAATCTAGCAAATAATCAGCGCTCCCGTCTTGCTCTAATCGTCCCGAACGCAGAACAAGTGCTGGTCGCGAAGTTGGCGCGGCCCACAAGAAATAACGTCGTCGTTGTCGAAACGCTGAAGCGAGTTGGACCGACTGGTTGCGCTGGGTTGACGTTAGCGAAAACGGTCAAACTGTTATAGAATTGGGAGTTGTTTCGCTCTGGTGTAGTGTCCGGTGTCGCCGAAGTTGTCGAAATGCTTGCAGTCGCAAATGTCAATGTAGTCGTTGCCGGTCCAGTGAACGATACAACTCCCGAGGCGTCGTAGTCGCCGGGCGTAACGGTAAGCGTGGCGATATTTGTATTTGTGGCTGTCGAAATGCCGGACGCAGAAGCTAACAGAACCCTTGAGATAAGCTCTTCACCAACACTGCCCGCCGAAGCGCTATCATTCGTCGCGCTTCCAACAATGTTTGGCGTGGTAATCGTTGGCGTCGAAGCCAGGACATTGCTGCCTGTGCCCGTATTGGCAGTGATCGATGTTCCATTGATCTTGAAGACGTTGCCGGTTCCGGCCGTATCGAACGTCTTGTTCGTGAATACGGCCGTAGAGTCCGCAGTCTGAACCGCACCAGAACTAGACGGAAAGGTCATCGTGGTCGAGTCAGTACCGGCCAGCGTCAGGGTGTTGCTGAACGTGAGCGTCTTGCCGGCTGATCCCGTAAGCGTATATGTCCCGGTCGTAAGCGTGTTGCCGTTGAAGCTCGTTGCGGTCAACACCCCGAAGGCATTCGTGCCCGTGAACGTCTGGCCTGCATCGGTTCTCGCGATGGTCGCGCTTGTGGTGGGGAATGTCAGAGTAGTGCTATCAGTGCCCGCAAAGGTCAGGGTATTATTGATCGTTGCGGTCTTGCCGGCTCCGAGCGTCAGCCTTCCCGTGCCAGCCGTCCAGAAATTTCCATTGAACGAAACGACGCCGGTGTAGGTGCCGCCCGTGATCGTCTTCCCGGTAAACGTGAGAGCCGAAGGAAGAGAAAGCGTTGGATTTGCGGAAATACCATCGCCGTTCGCGACAGAGATTTCGTTGGCTGTCCCGGTAATAGTCCTTCCGGCGAAATCTCCCGTTAAATCCGTAGCCGCTATCAAACCAGAATTTGGAAGCTCGGGAAGGCCGGTAATAGACGCCGGCTTATTGGTGATGTTATCCCAATCGACCGATGCGACCGAGGAAAACCGAGCGGTTGAATTGGAGGTGAATTTTAGGCCCATCAGAATCCCAAATTTTCATTGATGAAAGTGACGATTCCGCTCGCCCAATGCGTAATGGTCCCGCTCCCGTCTTTCTGGGAGAACTCCGCGATATAATCCCCGACCAAGCTGGACAGATTCCCGACTGCACAATTGATCGCAAAGAGCGTGTAAGTCGTGTTCTGCGTTACCGTGATCTCAATGCCGCTTGTGAGCGTCAGGCAGACGCTCCCTCCGTCACAACGCTTAAAGACGAACTTCCACGTCGAAGTGTCCGCGCCGCTGATCTCAAGATTGTTTTGTGCGATTTCAAAGCTCTCGACCCAGGTGGCTCCATTAGAGACAGTTCCGGATACGATGCCTTTGGCGCCTGTGTTGGTTGAATGGCGGCGCATTAGCCAAGCCACCGGGCAAGCATAAGCATGTTGGCAGATGTTCCAAGGAAGGAGTTGTTCGTGGTTCCTGAAGGTGCCTGCTCAATCATGTTGAATTGAGAGATGCCAATAAACGGCTGAATAACGGCAGTGGCCTTCAACGTCGCGTCAACGGTCGAGCTCGTCCCTCCGACAAGGGCGACATTCAGCCTGCCCTTTTGCCCCGTCACGACGGTTGTTGAGTTCAGGCCAACCGCTATTTCTGCTGTGCTGGTCGTGCTGGCCGCGGCGAGAGAACTGACATTCTGGTTGAATGTGATGTCTACGCGCTCTTCCGGAAGACCTGCAAAGCCCATGACGAAATTGCTGGCATCACCAGCCGACTGTCGCCAGGTTGTCGGAGTATTTCCCCAATTGCTTGATGCCGTTCCGCCCTGCAATTCGATAGGCAAGCGATTATAGGCGTTCCAGACGCTCCATTTCCGCGATTGACCAAAATCAACATTGCAAGTGACCTGACCCGCAGAACTGTCGATGAAGAGCGAACCTACATACGTCCCCTGATTGGCGTTGACGCTGTAGGTAGATGCGCCATTCCGCGCGGTCGCCATCGCATTGGCGTTGACCCACAGGCCATTGAGGCGGGTCAGCTCAGTGGTGCCGGCGCCCGATCCACGCGCGCCGGAGCCCGCCGTAATCGTCGTCCAGGCCGGACCCGTAACGATCCGGATCGTTCCGGAATCGTTGATGATGAAACAATCATAGATCGAGCTGGATAAGTGATTGGAAGTCAGCGTAAGCGTGAGTTCGGCAAAGACCTTGGCATTGAATTGAACGCCATCATAGACGGGGCAAAGATTGCCGACATACGGAGTATAAAAGACTGAGGTTGCGTTCGAGACCGTGGAAGCAATGTTCGGCGTTCCGCTGGTAAGCGTAAGCCTGCCTTGGGGCTTGGATAGGAGGGTCGTCAGTGCGTTAGTGAATGTGGAGATCTGAGCTGCCAGCGCCGTCACATCGGCCGCCGCCGCGGCTCCCAGGGCCGTCAGGGCGGCTGCTGCCGTGGTCGAGCCCGTACCCCCCGAGGCGATCGGAAGCACGCCCCCCGTGGCCGTCCCGGTGTCAATATTGTCCCATTCCCAGATCAGGACGCCGGTTGAGGTTTCGGCCCTGAGCTTGTAGACGCCCGCCGCCATGTAAAAGCGGGGGAAATCGCCCGAAGCATTGGAGGCATTGGAACCGGATAGCGGGTTGGTCAGGGGTGTGGTAAGACCGCTATCGGAATAGATCGGCCGGTTGGTCGTGGTGCCGACCTCATAGACATGCAGGACAGCTCCCACGATGGGAACGCCATTTGAGTCCAGAACCTTGATAAAGGGCTGTTCGCCGCTAAGGGCCATGTCGTCTCCAAAAGAAAGCAGATCCGCAAAGGGCCTGTTTCTGGGTTATTGCGTGCTTGTATTATTGCTGGGCTGGTGGCCTTGGAACTTGGTTCTCATCGGCGTTGGCTGTGCCTGGCGATTGCAGGCCCTTCATCAAATCCGAAGGCGATATATTGATTCCGGCACCGCGAAGGTTATTCGATAGATTGCGCGCCGAGATTAAAGCCGCCGCATAGGTACGGCCGTTCTGGCCCACTGAAAACGCCTGGGCGGCTTGGTTGAATTTGGCGGAAGAACTGGCGAGCGGAGCACGCGAGCGAATGGCTTCCGAAATCTGCTTTGCCGCCTGAAGAGTGCTTCGGTTGCCAAGGCTCTTTAGAATGTAACCTAAACCTGACGGTGCCGCGGCTCCAAGGAATGCTCCCGGTACACCTCCGACAACCGCGCCGGCACCAGCGCCGATGGCTGACATATGCTGTGCGCCAAGGCCACCGCCGCCGCCAAGGTAATTGCCCGCATAACGCAATGCATTCTGCGTTTTGGTGCCCCTGACGACCTGCTCCATCAACCCCAGTTCGTCTTTGGTAAATCCACGCTGCCGCTCGGAATGCTCCGGATCGAGAATGTCGGCAAAGCGCTGGCGAACAGTATTGGCGACGTTCTTCCCAGAGTGAGTTGCCGCCGCGCGCAAGTCAGCCTTGATCGTTTTATTGTCTACGGTCTCGGCATGTTTCGCTGCCGAATAATTGGCGTTCGCTGTATCAAGGGCTTCGCCGGCAGCTTGGGGATCGCCTGAAATAACGTCTTTGGCTTCGATGTTCGGAATATGCTCGTCAAGCGCATCAAGTGCGACCTTTGCCGCCCTGCCTTCTTTGCCGGGCTCACCTGCCGTATTACCGAGCAATTGCCGAATGCTCTTGATATTGTTTCCGGTCACGGTAGCGCCAGCAGGAGCGCTTTCCATCTTGCTCAGTTGTTTATGCGTAATTGGAGCTAGATTTTCGTCTAACCCAGCGGCGTCCAGTGCAACCTTGGTCTTTGTAGCAAAGTCCGTGATCGCGGGTGCCTTGACCTCGAGACTTGATAGCTCGGTTCCTTCATAACCTCCTGGCGATCCGGCTTTCCCGGAGGCGGCAGCTTTCAATTCCGGAATGCTCGGCGCGACTGCTTTTGGCACGGGGCCCCGAGTTGCGAGCGCCGACATGGCGGTGTCAACATCGCCCTTCGCCGCCTCATACATCTTTTGCGGGTCGTCTTTGGCCGCGACTTCTGGATTAATCAGAGTACCTGCCGCGTGCTCGCCTTGGGCCATCAGATGCCCAATAACCGATCGAGCTAAACCAGCGGGCAATGCAGATATCAATTCCGGCAGGCCAAGGATCTGCTTACCTGTCCGCATTAGGCCTTCAACCGGCCCCAGTTGTCCCCTGGTGCGCGGATCGAAGCCGGGGATGTCGGTGACGCTATTGCCCGTTAGATGCTGCACGCCCTGCTGATAGGCCGCGTTAACCTCATGAGGAATGTCAGCTACCGCCGCCGGCAATAGTTGCTGCACCGGAACGGCCGCCGCCTGTTCTGGTTTAGCCTGCCGAAATGCCGCCCAGGGATCATCACCAGAAGCTTGACTCGCAGGCGCTTGGCCTTGGACGCGAAAAGCGGCCCAGTCGTCAGCCATCATTACCTCGGCGGCACAACGCCGGGCGAGCCATCAGGAAGGATGATCGCGGTCCCGGGCGGCAATGACATAGCCTGTTGCGGAGTTTGAACGGGGATCGGCTTGTTGCCACCCTGCGGCTTGCTTCCGCTACCTTGCGGGCCATAAAGCGTGTCATATTGACTGCGCACCATGCCGGGCGATTGCTGGCCGCGAAGAATTTCCTTCCTCATCATGTTGGCAATGGCCACAACCTGCTCGTGATTGTGCGCCTGATTAAGAATCCTCTCCGCTTCTCCGCGCAGCGCATCAGATCCTATGCCGCCGCCCGCGAAACGTGCGTAATCATTGACCACGGTATTTAGCGCGGCTCCGAGTGCCACAGTCTTTGGATCACCCGTACCAGTGCGGTATGCATTGAGAGCGGCGTTAACGCTAGGATATTGTGATCGCGGAACGTCTGCCGATGCTTGAACCGCGATATCGAGCGCGCCCAACGCATTATTGCCGAATACTTCGTTTTTATTATTGATGCCGGCGAGATTATTTTCCGCTGCCCGCCGTGCTCCAAGCCCGGTAGCGTTATTAACAACAGATTTGGCTTGATCGCTGACGGGAATACCAGCCGCCTCTCTCTGATCTGCCGTAGTTTGAACCCTGGCAATCAGGCCAGGCACCCTCGAAAGACCAACAAGATGCTTCTGGTCCCCTAATCGGGTTCGATCCGCCAGGAAATCAATCGTTGATTGCGGCGTGTCATCGGCGCTGGCTGCTTTGTCGTTCTTGTGATCGACGACAACTTTGCCGGCTTCGTCCAAATGATAAAGCTCGCCCCCCGGCGTAAGCGACTTAATGCCACCAGGGGCCGCAGCTTCGCCCGCAGCTTTTGCCGCCGCGTACTGGTCTATATAGGCCGGCTGGCCGGGCTGTCCTGCCCTGGGATTCGGTGCGTACTGATCCGGCGTGTTCTCGTAATCTGCTGCGGCGCGGCTTTCAGCAGCAGCAGCCCGATCCGCCGCCTGCTTTTGCAAGCCAAAGGACGCATTCCAATGCTGTGCGTTTAGAGCATCCTGTTGCTCAGTATGCTTGCGCGTGAAATCGTTCTGGATCTGCGTCCCGATCGCGTTCGCGCCCTGATAATCTCCGACGCCCAGCAGCGTAGCGAGCGCAGCCTTGGGATCGCCGGACTGATAAGCCTGCACAGCCTGTCCACGCGCGTCCGTAACGGCCTGCTCTTTCTGTCGCTTCAGTCCCGAGTCATAAGCCTGCTGGCCCAGCAAGAGGGCCTGCGTGGGATTGACGACAGAAACTTCGAAGGGATTCGCCATACTAGCCGTAATCCGCCGCAGTTAGGCCGGCAAGTGGGTTGGATTTGCTGCCACCATAGGCGCTATCCAGAAACGTGCCGCCTCCATAGGAGGGGCTTCCGCCGAAGAGACTACCTACAGCGCTGCCCACGCCGCCAAAACCAAGGCCGCCGCCCAGTGCGCCGCCAAGGATCGACCCGCCGAGATTGAACAGATTTTGCATGCCCTGCGTCTTGGCGTTGGCCGCTGCAATATCGCCTTGCCCGATCGTGCCGGCCGAAGTCATGTTGCCGTTGTAAGCCGACGTATTCGCGCCGAGCTGGCCCGTGAGGCCCTGGCCCTGCATCTGAATGCCAGCGCCCTGAAGTGCGTTCGCTTGCCCCTGCGCTCCAAGTCCCTGCTGAGAGATGCCAAGGAGGCGTGAAAGCTGGTCGCCATAGGTCTTATCGGCCAGGTTCGTTGCGTATCCCGTCAGGGCCTTGCCCTGCTTGCCAGAGAACAAATTCCCGTTTGCAAGCGCTGAGTGATCAAGTGCCCTGGTGCCTTGGGCCAGATCGAACTGATAGCCCGGCAACGAACTAACGCTTGAGGGGTTGGCAAGAAGCTGTTGGACCGCCGTATTGGCGCCCTGCCCCGTATTGATCCATGGTGCATAGCTGGCCGAGAGCCCGCCCAAAGACGAGCCGAGCCCGGCGAATTTATCCGCGTAAGCCTGACCCTGGCCCTGCAGGACGCTGGTCGCAGCCTGTTGCTTGGCGTAGGTATCGGCCGCAGCCGCCTTTGCTGCGTCGGCACTGGTATTGCCGAGCAAATCATCTAGGAAGCCCATAGAGCCTACTTTTTGTTGAGATCGTTGAGGAGGATGTTAAAGCGCGCGATCAGATCAGCGAGTGACGCTGCGCCATCAACCGGCGTGGTGTTGGATGGAAAGCGGCTTTCAATCATCTGCAAATAGGCGATCATCGGCTGAGACAGGTTCTCGCCGGCCGGTAGTTGTGAATTGGCCATTATGGTTTGATCAGTCGAATGTTGGCGGATATGCCGACAATGCCGCGAACAACCGGATCGGACACCCGCAACCGAAACATGATGCCCTTGTCCTCGAACTTGCCGATTCTGCGGGTTCGGATGCGCTTGACCTCGCCGCCCTTGCCAAGCTTCAACTGGCGGTTTCCAACAAAGGTCTGGCCACCATCCTTGGACCAGGACAGCATCAGGATTGGGTCATAGCCCTGATCGGTCGTCAGCGTCGTCCCTACGCCAGTCGCTACATCGATATGAAGGGCGTCTATAATGCCGCCCATCCCGGCCACACCATGAATAAACGGCGTATCCATGCCCCAGATCATGGTCCCACTGTCTTCGGTATAGGTGTCCTTGTCGAGATAGAAAAGCTTGCCGGACTGACTGTCTCCAACGATCGTCTTGCCGAATGCCCGGACAGCATTACAGGCCCGCCAGTAGTTCAGCCCGTAGCTCGATCGTTCATGCCAGAACTGATTAGCGGCATCGTAGGCCACCGTGTAGCCCGTGCTGGTCCAGTTCGCGAAGGAATGGCCTTCAAACGAATAGGGCAAGCTCTGGATGTTCTCCCGGTTGGCATCGCCCTCCAGGAATCGTTCAATGCCATGAGTGGAAATGCGCGTCGGCTGATACCCATTCATCCGGCAGAAGAGATTATCTTCACTTGGAAACATCAGCGTATTGTCGCATTCGACAACCGCGAGCGGCGCAACCAAACCCTTCTTTGAAACAGAGCCACCGATCAGGGAAAACGGCAAATCAAGATCGCCCGTCACGCGCCACGGCTCAATTGATTGATGGCTGAAGAAGATAACATCCGACCCGTTCGCCTTGATCCGCGTAGCTTGTCCGCATTACTGCTCTGCGGTCGCAAAATCGAGCGGGTCAACGGTCTGGGTTTGGTTGATCGAGGAAAAGAAGAACTGCCCCGTCGCCATTCCGTAAAGCGTGTAGCCCGAGACATTTTCGGAAGCGATCGGATCATCTGTTCCATTAAGAAACGTGGTGGTATCGACCTGCTTGACGACATCGCCCTGAATGTAAAAATCGCCTGCATCGCAGTGAATATTGATCTGGGGCGGGTCCGCTTGGTTGCGGCTCATCTGCACCTGATCGATGCCGGGCAGCGTTCCTATCCGCGACGCCGAAAGAGTGAAGGGGCTGTCACTCGTCTTGACATACTTATAGACACCCGAGGCATGAACCACATAACCGGCCTGAAGGTCATCCAGAAAGATATTGCCACGGTTGGCCGTCGTTGTGACCGTGCAGCACGGCACCATACCGGGACAGGGCAGAACAGCCAGAGGTGCCTTTGCATCGTTTCCCTGTTGCTCCGCATAGGCATTGAGAAGCCGAGCTGAACCGGCAAAGGTATATCGGGCAGGATCGGACCGGAACGCTAATTGAACCTGGTGTGGTGGTGGACCGCCCTTGGTCGCCATCAGAGTGTCGAGGACGCCGTGTAGGGCATCCAGCCGCGGCCCGTGGATTCATTCGAGGACGCCAGAAGCGGCATCGAGCCCCGAGGCGCTGCCATCACGATCAATCGCGATTCCGAGGCGTCGATAAGCTGAAGCATTTCGGCGTGGGTGATAAGCCCGTTCTTGAACTGGATCGGGAGCGAGCAACGCAAAGCCAGCTCAACAAAGTACTGATCCGGTATCTCAACCTCGGAGCCGTTCCAGATGGGAATGCCGATGGTTGAAAGCATCTGGATAACAGAGCTATTGGAGCGGGTTGCGTCGGCAAATTCGGAAGCCGAGAGTGTTCCATCGATTTCAACCACGCCGGCGGATTTGAGGGTTTCCGTGGCGAGATCGGTTTCGGTGTAGGTCGTCATGCGGCATCAAGCCCGAACGCTTCGAGATTATCCGCCATCGCCATCGCGCCCGAAACCTTGTTGTCCTTGTAGGCCGGAGAGACCACGAGCGATTTTTCCTTGCCGCCGAAGAGGTCAACCAAGCCCTGCGACATCCACAAAACCTGATATTCGGGATTTTGCACCATGGCGGTTAGCAAGCCTCCGTCCTCGTTCGACAGGAACTCAGGCAAGTCGCGGATGTATTGGGAAAGGCCAATCGCCTGCAAGAACAGATCTGGAGCCGTCAGAAAGTCATGATTGCCGCAGCGGACAATCATTTGTTCTTTCCGGTCCTCGTCCATGTAGGCATGAGACTTGTTCGGCAGATAGGACGACTCGCAGCCGAAGAACTTGACGCTGCGGTATCCCATCCGGATCGCAAGATGCGGGGCACATGAGGCAGTCGAGGCCGCCCCAGCAATCCCGCCATTCTCCTGATCGGTATCGAACGTGTAGACTTCGGTGCCCTTTAGAACCTCGAAGACATCCGGATCGCAACTGATCTCCACGATAGCCTTGTCCGCCATCGCGGCCCATTGCTTGACGATCGGATGCGGATCACAAGCGAAGAACGTCGCTTTGATACCGCGTTGCCGGCACCAATCAAATGCCCCATTTATTGCCCATATATCTCCGTCGAAGTTCCTGATTTCTTCGAAATTTCCATCAATCGATGGACCGCCGCCGATCACGGCAAGCCGTGTTTTGTCCGTTTGCCATGATCGGTAGGTTTTGAGACCGAGCTTTTTGTTCTGCTCGGCATTGTCCTGCACTTTCTCGATGGAAACCGGAAGTTCGCCCGTGATATCCAGTTCAATGGATGAACCGACCAGCGTTCCACCGAGAATAGTGTACATGCTTACGCGCCTACCTTGTGTAGGTTGTAGTCACGCAGCACAGCGCGGATCTCCGCGACCGCATCAATCAGGTTGCCCATCTGGGTGGAAACCACACCAAACGAGTTGCCGGTCACGATCGAAAGTCCGGTATTGATGAAGATCGAGAGAGAGACGGACAAAGCCGCAGACGCACGGCGGGACGTAACAGTACCACCGTGGAATGCGATGAGGTCAGTCGCGGACTGACCGAGGGAGGTCCCGAGGGGACCGCCATCCGAGAGTTGCTTGATTGAACTTGCCATGAGTTAGGCTCCTTTCAGGTTATGGGTTAGGTGCCGCTCAGGCGCGTTGCGAGGCGAGGGTCAAGGGCAGTAAACCCGTAGAGCATATCCAAACGCCACGTACTCACGTCGTTCACGCCGTCATAGACGGGAATGACACGGACGCTCGTGCCCTCGAAGCTCTCACGACCCACGTCAACGGCGCCCGGAGGCTTCACCAGCGGCACGCTCACCAGTGCAAAGGCATTCTTATGGAACACCATGTTCTGGCGATACGAGGTCGAGGCAGAACCCACCACCACGATCGCCTGACCGTTGAGGTCGGTCGAGGTGGTCGAGATGTTCTGGAACGCGCCCGACCAGATCAGAGCCGGCGAGATGGTCAGAGACACCGAAGAAGCCACCGCCGTCGCATCCGCGGTCACAGTGAACTGCTTCAGGAACGAGAGCTTAGCCTTCGTCACCGGATTGACCGCGAACGCCGTGGCAATCGTGATGATGTCGCCCTTCTTGAAGGTATCGGTCGAACCAGCGGTTGAGACCGTGATGGGCTGGGTGTTGGTATCCTTCACCGACTCGTAAGTCGTGGTCGAAGTCGTGATAGAAGCGCCAACCGTGTGGCCAGTGGTCGCCCGAGTGCCCGTGGTGTGGGTCGGGACGTTCTGCGCCATGTATGTATCGACGCCGCCGATCTCACCGAGATTGCGGTTGCGATAAGCCTGCCGAGCTTCACCCTGCATGAACAATGCAGTCTGAGAACCCAACATGCCCCAGTAATCTGCAGGGCTCAGAACCGAGGAGCGCTGATCCTGCGGGACGCCGAACTCGTCGAGCTGCTGCGGGCCGAGAGCATAGTCCGCGAAGCTGTTGACGATCTGGCCGGCCGTACCAACCCACTGCGGGACGCTCGAATAAAGCGACATCAGGTCAACATCGACCTGGTTGGCAAGCTGCACCATCGCAGGCTTGATCACACGATTACTAAGGTCCTTGATGTTCAAGGTCAGGTCTTGCGACGTGAACTTGAAATCAACGCCCTTGAGCTGGTTGATCTGGATGGTGGTCTTGCCTTCCTTGATATCCTGCGCGGCAATCGTGGCGCCGCTACGGACAGTGAAATCGGTCGGCTTGCGGATCGATATCGTATCACCAACGGTATAGCCATTGATGTTCTTATCGAACTCGTTCTCGTAACCTCGGAAGACCTGCTTGGACATCACGAGGTTGTTGTTCAAGATCATCAGCGCTTCTTTGGCGATGATGCTTGCGGTCAACGTATTTTGAGTCATAGAAATTCCTTCTGGCGGGGCGCATCACTGCGTTCCGCGCTGGGCTGTGCCGTCATCGCGACGGGAAAAATTAGCCGCCCCAACCCGCGTTGCGCTTTGCCACGTACTCAGCCATGGAAGCGGTACTCGGATCGAAGTTGCCGGAAGCGCCGCCGCTTGGCGTTTTCACCGGGGCGGGCGCCTTGGTTGCTTTGGTCGGAGGTTTCGACAACGTATCTTCGATGCGAGCGATTTCCTTCGCGGCCTGAAGCGGAGCAAGAGAACTGATCTTGTTCGCGAGAATCGGATTTTTGGCGAGGTGATAGGTCAATTGAGGACCCACATCGCTATCCATCACCAGCTCACGAACCGCGTCGGAGAACTTCCCGCCCTTGGACACAAAGTCTTCGACAACATCGTCAAAGTCCTTGGCCTTGGTTTTGAAAGCGTCCGCGCGTTCATTGAAGTCAGACAGGACTTCCTGGTTAAGGCGCTCCGCGTGGGATTGCTGCGAAGCCTTGCGGTCTTCAGCAAGCGAACCCTTGACGGCCTTTGCAGCCTCATGAGCGGCCATCGCGGCAATGTACTTGCCCCAATCGCCGTTGAAGTCCTCTTCCTTGGGTGCCTTGTCGTCAGCCTCGGTTTTCGTCCCAACTTCTTTGAGTCGGGCGTTGGCGAGTTGCGCTTCGGCAATCAAGGCCCTCCGCTTCATCCGGGAGTAACCGGATTCGCGTTTGGGCTTTTCTGACTCCTCAGTCTCTTCCGCTTCCGGCTGTTCGCCCTCTGCGGTCTCTTCCGTTGTTTCCGGGGTCTCGGTTTCCGCAGGCGCTTCTGCCAGCGTGGTTTCCGGGATAATTTCCGGGTCGTTACCTTCGCTCATCATTTGTCCAATAAAAAAACCCCCGAAAAGGGGCTGTCATCGGGTTACCCGCGTTATCGCGGGCCTGCCGAAGCTCTGTGAGCTATGGACTGCTCAAATTAGCTGGATCGAAAATACGGGCCGATCCGTGCCCATCGCCTAAAACGGCGATTACGCTAGAGCCGCGCCCTTGAAATCGCACGTTTCGCAATGAATGTACTTCCTTGGCGGCGCGCTGGGCAGAACCGCAGCGGGGCTGGAATCAAACAGCTCTTTCCCGCAGGACGGGCACGCAATGCCGTTTTTCTTGGGCAAGCCTGAAACGCGATAGGCTTCGGCCTTTATCGCGTCGTGTTGTTCAAGCGTGCGGAGCTTCATCAGCTATTCGAGATAACCGAGAGCTTCATCAGCGCGCCGCGCGGCACACCAAAATATTCCGTCTGGTCAGCCGCCATGCGCCGCGAACTGGTCGTCGCCGCCGTATAGGTGCCGCTATTGTCAGGCAGCGTGAAATGAATGGAGCAAATCGCGTCCACGTGAACCCGAACAACGCTGCAATTGGGGTCAAAGGCAGTTGACTTGGTTTCGCTGCCGATCGTGAGCACCTGAGTCCCCAGAGAGGGTTCTTGCGCAATGTCGGAGCCGCTGACGCCCACACCGCCGAACTGAGTAAGGTATAAACTCGCCATTAGTCTGCCTCTGCCTTCTCAGGCTGTTTCATCTGCTTAATCGTTTGGTCGTGCTTCTCAGCGCCTTGTTCAAGTGCCTGCTCGCCCTGCTCCAACTGCTGGAAATGCTTGTCAGCAGTCGTCGCTATATGAACCTGATGCTTGTCATGGGCGTGCACCATGTCCTGCCGATGCTTGTCAATGCCCTTGGCCGACTCGATCTCGCCCTGTCCCAGCTTCTGCTTGGCGAGCATGAGATTAACCCGCGCCGTCTCGGCATCAGCCTCCGCCTTGTCAGCATCCGCCTTGGCCTTGCGGGCCTTCTCAACCTCGCCCTGAGACTTGGCCTGCATTTCCTGCAAACCAGCCTGTAGCTGGGCTTGCTGGGCTTGCTGAGCCATTTGCTGCTGTGGATCAGGCTGCGGAGGCTGACCGCTTTCCTGCTGCTCCTGAGCCTTCTCAGCGGCTATAATCTGGGGTGGCAACGCGGCGTGAAGGCGCTCAGCAAACTTGTCCTTCATCGGCCATTCCTGGGCCTGCGCAATCAGATCCATGACAAGCGGTGCCGTGTTCGGCAACGCCTGCATGAACTGCATCATGTTGTCGGAAGCCTCTTCACGCTTCGTGGTGTAGCTGTTGCCGGCCTCCGCAATCACGTCATAGGCGCCGGAGGTCATGTCGTTGAGCATGGCCGGCTGGCCGGTCTGCGGGTCCACGATCGGCATTCCAGCCTTATCGCGCTCCTGATTGATCTGCATCAGGTCAATCTTGCCATCCTCGCCCATGATCCTGATGGTGCGCTGGGTATCGTAAACGTGCGGAATGAGATCGATCAGGATGCGCCCGATCTGCCGGACAGATCGGGCGAAGTTGTCCCGGTAAAGAATGGTCCCGGTATCGCCCTGCTCTTCCCTTTGCCTGATCGCAACGCCCGAGGTTTCATTCGACTTCGCCCCCAGCGAGGCATCATAGATGCCGATGATGCGCCGCATGTTCTCGTTGGCGAGCTCCAGACCAGTATCAATGCCCTGAGAGTTGACCGGAGGCGGAAGCCGCTTGGGCTCGGCATTCCCGTTCTTTGGATCCGGCGTCCAAAGCATATACGGGAAGTTCTTGGTATTCGCCTGCTCCCACATCTGCTGGTATTTGCCGATGTTGGTTTCAGTCAAAAGCCAAGGAGCCTTGGGCTGCAACGCGACCACCTCGGTATGCGCTGAACAGAAGTAGTTGAACTGCCGCTGGGCGTCCTTGGCCTCCCGAATGATCCCGCGACGGACCACAATGCGGCCAACCCGGACCTCTTCCCCGACGAACGGAACAATCGGGATAAAACGGCCCATCCATTCCGAGGATTCCAGCACGTCATTGACCGTCAGAAGATAGCGGCAGATCGAATACGACTCGCGCTTTTCAATCCTGGCCCCATTGGCCTTGCACAGCGCCAGCTTCTTTTGAGCCGTCAGCCCGCCATCGAACTCATCGTCTTCCGTGCAGTCAATCGTCTCGCCGGTCTTGGTCAGCGCGAGAATGAGCGTCTTGGGCTTCTTTACCCAGTACTCGGCTACCCGGATGATTTGATCGGTGCGCCAGTCCGAATAATACTGCCAGTTCTTGACATCCTCGAATTCGGCCATGGACGCATCCGGCCAATGCGCCTTGAAGTAGTCGTGGCTGTGATCAACCGGAACAAAGCACCATTGCGCGTCCTCCCGCGTGATGCGCTTGGCGTCCGGGTCCCACAGAACGGAAACCTGGTCGTCTACCCCGTCGATCCGGATTTCCTGCTCAAAGGTCGTGTCGTCAGCGTATTCGGTCGTTATCCGGGCGTGGCCGATACCACACGCGACCTGGCTGTCTGCGGCCTTGAAGTAGATGCCCGTGGCGTCCGAGCGGTTCTCGATGTATCGGATCATGCCCTCGCGGAGGTCGGCAAGCTTCGGATCGGCCTGATCATCAACCCCGACAACCCTGATCGCGGGCCGCATCTTCCTGATGTCGCCTGTGACCTGATGCACGAACTGCGGCATCTGGTTGTTCGTCAGGACAGGCCGGGATTCCGCCTCTCGCGTTGCCTTCACATCGGCCGGCCATTGATTGCCCGCCATGAAGTCGAGATCTTCATATGCAAGCCGGATGTTGTTCCGCTCGTGCTCCATGGCGCGAGTCCAGCGCTCACGGGCAAGCTTTAGAATGGCGTCCTTTTCGTCTTTGGATAGCTTGAGAGGTTCGCCGAGCTGGTCGTTGCTGGGAATGTTCTGGGACGCTTCGTCCTGTCCCTTTTCCGCAGCGTAATCCTCAGCCATGCGCGAGCTTCAAGCAGCCGTAGATCAAGAGAAGCGTTCCAATCATGATGAGGAAAATACCGGAGTGGTAGTCGTCAAAGTTCATGCCCCTTGCCAGCCCGCACCACGCGCAAAGGAGAACTTCGGCGAATGGTCGATCACCTCGGCCACGGGCTCTGCGAACGTCAAGGCAATCGCATCCCAGTCATCCGGAGATCGCACACCCCGCGCTCTCATATGCTCTTTGCTTTCCAATAGAAGCCGCTGGTTTACGTCATACGAATAGGCGGGACCGCAGGCATCGGCTTGCAAACTGTCCAGATCGGGAATGTCCGCGCCGCCTGGCTCGTCAAGCCAATCCCGCGACCGCAACCACATTTCAGCCCGCCTGTTGCGAGGTCCGGCCGCTTTTGTCCCGTCAGGAAGCAGAATGACTGGCTCTTGTGGCTCTGAACCGAAATTGATCGGCGTGACTAGCTCAAGGTAAACGCCGCCCCAGCTATGAAGGATATCAACCACTCCTCCACCGACCCCGCCGACATCCACAAAAACCCGTGCAGGCCTGTCATGGTCTATGATCTGCTTGACCCAGTTGGCGCCGGCGACTGTATCGATCTTGGTTTTGCTCTCGATCTTGGAGACCTTGCGCCCCTTGCGCCAAGCGATGGAAAAGCGATCGTCTCCAAAGCGTGCCGGATCGACGCCAAGAACGAGGGGTCCGATTCCTTCGCAATCTCGCTTACGAGCTCCAAGAACCTTGTCTGACCTAATGAAGCTATCGTGGCCCGTAAGCTGAAAGGCTTCGTCAGCAGTCGCCGGATATTCCTGTTTGAAGAGCAAAGTATCTTTGAGTTCGGCAATCTTGGCTCGTCGCCAAGCCATTTGTCCGTCAGTGAGCTTGTGGGCGTCTGCATATTCCTGCTCTTCATCGTCTAGCCGAAATCCCGCTGGTACTTCGCGCTGATATCCGCTGTCCCAAAACCACGGGATGAATATCGCCTCGTAGTCGCCGATTCCGGCTTCCGCCTGCTGCCAACGCTCATGAAACTCGCCGCCGACGCCGTTGGCCGTGCTCTCTAGAACCACCTCGGTTCCGGGCAGGTCAGGGATTGCTTGAACAACACCCGCGAAATGAGTTTTAGCATTGGGCCAGAAAGCAACCTCTGAGCCATGGAAGAGCTGTACCGTCTGCGAGCGACCAACCGCCTTGGCTCCCGCCGTTCCGACAGCATACCCACTCTCAAGGGCTGCAAAGCTTAGCTCTTTGGCGTTGGCGGCGCCGGTCGTAGGACGAACGAGGTCAGGGCAATGAGAATGGTAGCGGTCAACCATGCCAAAAAGATTGTTGGTGGCATCTTGCTCATGGGTGAGAATGAACACCCTAACACCACGACTATGAGTGGCCCGCCAATAATAGCGGCCGCCGATATAAGTCGATATACCCTGCTGTCTTCCCTTGAGGACAAGCGCCCGAACCTTTCCCACTCGCTCTCGTTGAGCTTCTAAGCGGCCATGCAAATAGATTTGAGCCTGATTGAGAACCAGCGGCTCGATCTGGCCCGCCTTGGTTCTGATCCTCAGGCATTTACTGGCATAGTGAGCGAAGTCGTCCCGAAGGCGTTGCCTTATTGACCGCTCCCGGTCATTCAAGCTCGTCAAGAGCGTCCTCGTGCGAGATCGCCAGACCGCCGCTGACTTCAGTCGTTTGATGCGGCTTTCCATCAACTCGATCGTTGATTTCCTTGATGGCCGGAACATCGCCCTCAATGGCTTTATCGACCAACTTGCGAGCGATCTGGCGCAGCTTCTTGGTCATCGTTCCGTCCGCGTCCTGTGCTTCCTGATGAAGTTCCAAGATCAGCGCGTCCCGCATTAACTTGTCGGGCTTGCCGCCTTTGGACGGCGTGTTTCGCGCCGCCATGTTTAGCTCCTAAGTTTTTGAAATAAAATTACTTGCCCGTCATCAGCTTAGCGCGAGCCTTGCGGGCGATCTCCTGCTTTGCAGCAGGAGATAATCCCTTGGCGCGTGGAAGATCAGATAGCGCTGCTCTCGCGTGGTTCTTATCAGGCAGAGGAAAGCTCCGTCCCGGGCCAGCGAAGTCCTTGCTTGGCAATTTGGCTCGCGCCTTGGCTGTCAGTTTGCTCATTTCTTCCTGGCTCCAGATAGCTCGCCAAGACCCGAAGCAGTGATGGCGAATCTTTTACGTGGCCCAAGACTTTGTTGCACCTATCGCAAATCCATCCTCGAAACATGCCGCTCGCATGACAATGATCGAAAACAACTTTACCTTCGGTGCAGCATATCTCGCAAAAAGGCGAACGAGGGCGGCCAGCCTCCATTTCTCTTTTTTGGGCGTAGCTAATTTGTTGTCTCTTTTTTGACTTAGTATACATCTCGGGTTGGTCTTCACGTCTGCGCTTATGTGCTTCAGCATCTTTTTTGCGAACGCGCTCTAAATGAAGCTCTCTAAACTTAAGCGTAGCCCTTTTAAGAACTTCAGGGTTCTTTACTTCGCGGGCTCGCAAAACAGCGTTTCGACCCGGATTCCTGCGCCTCCATTCAGTAGTTTTACTGACCATTTAGGCAGCGAAATCCTTGCTGGGGATCTTGGAGCGGGCTTTAGCTGTGAGCTTGGTCATGCGGGCGGATCGTTACTGAGGATGTCAATTGCGGATTTGAGGCCATCGAGTTCGCCCTTAACGGCCGCAATAGCTTCCTGATGCGGTGCAAGAGCGGCAGCACGCTTGGCGTCTAGCTCAGCCTTCTCGGCACTAAGGCCATCAAGATCAGCTTCAAACGCCTTCATGGCATCTGGCGCAATATTGCGAGCCGCCAAAGCCTTGGCTTTGAGCCGTTCGATCATGCTGCTCATTTTTCTTCCAGTGATTTCCTTGTGGACTTCGATTTGTGGCGTTGGATCGCTGATCGCCGCAACTGCCTGATCAACCTTCGCCAAAGCTTCCGGCGCCGCACCCCTCAATCCATCCGCGAGGAACTGAACCCGGCTCCTAATCCCCGCATTGTTCGCGGGAACCTCAATCGTTTGCTCTCCAAGGTGATAGATTTCCTTGCCTTGCGCCCGCTCTACCGTGAGGTTTTCTATCCCCGCGATGTGCGCCAGTCGGGCTTTGATGTCAGCCAAGCCCATGTATTGCTCGTTTATCTCGTAAGCGGCGCGGCTTACCGTGTCTTCAAGTTGATGGAAGAAACTGGCGGGAAGCGTCAGGCAGGATCGCTCTCCGGAGCCGCATACGGAATATCCATGCCCGGCCATGGGATGTCGTCAATCGATTTTGGCATGGCTTGCTCAATGATTTTCAAGCCTTCTTCAACGGTTGGGACCTTGCCAAGATACCTCTCGGGCGTGGACCGGAAGTCAACCGCCAAAACATCCCCCATCGGCTTTAGGAGGCCGCTGGTGCGTCAACCGGAGCAGGCGCAACCGCAGGAGCACTCGCCGCCGAAACCGCATCAGCAAGCTTCTGCTTCAGCGCTTCGATGTCCGCCGAATGATCGACAGGCGAACCAGCATTCTTCAGGTCGCCCGCCATCTTCACAATCAGGGCGGCAATTATATACTTGACGCCACAAGGCATATTCTGTAGATTTGATGTCAATTCGAGGGAACCAAAAGCACGCTTCGCGAACGGTTCTAGATCAAAAGTGGAATGACACGATGTCGCACTTCAACGCTCCCCACTTCCAGAACGTCGAAGCCGCACGCGAATACCTTGAACAGCTTCGCTGGGGTGGCGAGCGCGTGTGTCCCCACTGCGGAACCGTCAACAACTCTTTCCCGACCAACAAGCCGGGCGTGTACCGATGCCGGTCCAAGGAATGCCGCAAGGACTTTACCGTCACCACCAAGAGCGTGATGGAAAGCAGCCATATCAAGCTCAACGTCTGGCTACAGGCTTTCTACTTGATGGCCTCCAGCAAGAAGGGCGTCAGCGCCCATCAGCTGCACCGCGCTTTGGGCGTGACGTATAAGACCGCTTGGTTCCTTGCGCACCGCATCCGGGAAGCAATGCGCTCGGGTGGCTTGCTTCCGCCTCTGGGCGGCGCTGGCAAGACCGTGGAAGTGGACGAAACTTTCATCGGCAACATCAAGAACGTCCGCCGATCGCGCGGCACGGGCCATAAGAACGTCGTTCTGACGCTGGTCGAGCGCGGCGGTGCTGCCCGTTCGTTCCATATCGACAGCACGTCGCTTTCCGACGTCATGCCCATCGTAAATGCGAACGTGAAGCGAGAGACCGACTTGATGACCGACGAAGCACGCCACTATGGCATAGTGGGCCATGGCTTCGCGGATCATGGTCGGGTCAATCATAGCAAAGATGAATATGTCCGCCGCGAAGGCGAGCGGATGATCTCGACCAACACGGTCGAGGGCTACTATTCGGTCTTCAAGCGCGGCATGAAGGGTGTGTATCAGCACTGCTCAGAGAAGCACCTGCACCGCTACCTTGCCGAATTTGATTTTCGCTATTCCAACCGCGTTGGCCTTGGCGTCAACGATGGGGAACGTGCAGATCTTGCGGTTCGTGGTGCGTCGGGCAAGCGTCTGACGTATCGTCAAGCTAACTAAAAAGGATTTCTCGCGACTGGCGAGGCGGTTTCTTCGCTGGCGAGCCAAACGGCAGCGGAAACCAAAGTTGAGTTTATACTGGCGCTCGAAATACTGGGGTTGGGATTAGGCCCGCTTGGCGGGCTTTTTCTTAGTCCGCATTTTAGGTTTTTCTTTCAGCGGCTTTGCGGGCGTTTTCAGGGCGCCACGCAGTGCCGCCTTGAAGCGTTTTTCTGCTTCCTCAGGACTAAACTCGCTGTTGTGTTGCTTGTTGCTCATGATATCTGCTCGCTATGAGCGAATCTGTCACGGTCGCTGTGGGGTCGCCAGATGACCTCCGTTCCAGCATTTGGAGGCTCTGGGTACAAGGCGGCGACGTTTATTTCGGCGCGCATCATATGCTGTCCGTCTGTAAAGTAAGTTTTCATAAAAGCGGCAAATGGCATATCGCATGGAATAAGGGGGTAAACATCAACGAGAAGAGTAGGTTCATGCACAGGTGGAGAAGACCGCCCCCTGGTCGTAATGGATTTGTAGATGGCGTGTCTGTCTTGGTTGATCCCTTCTTTCCAAAAGTCCCCTTCAGAAACAAGGCCATTCTGGACCCAGATATCAAATGGCTTCCTCTCGCTCTCTATGGGAGATTTATTGCCCTGAAAGTTTTGATCGCAACCCAACAAACCGACTTCGATTCTAGTCGCTTCCCACCTCATGAGCGGATATTAGGACGGCTTAAAAAGAGCAATGGGGAAGAGGCTGTTCTTATGGCCGGAGAACATCCGATCACGTTGGAATTGGGACAGACATTCGCCCAGTCCCGAACCAAACTTAAAATGTATCTCCCCAAGGATCAGATTGACCGCGCCATCCCTGTGGATACTACAAGGGCCGCCCTTCTCTCATTCCCAACACTGCCGCATGAGATTCCTACGATCTATGATTTATCGCTTGGCTGGGAAAACGTATTTCCTACGCCCGAGTCTTGATCGTCGAAAGTCACTACCGCTCCTTCAGGCAGGTCGAATATCCCCATTAACGTCGGGGCCCCCTTGGGAATTTTCTTCAACCACTCTTCGGCTTCGTCGGGCGCGCCAGCGCCCGCCTTCGAATCATCATTGGGCGCAGTCACTTACTACTCCTCGGGGCTTGTGGTGTAAAGTATATAATTGATCAGGGCAACAGCCGAATCAACCGCGGCGGAAAGATCGGCAAGGGCACCAGCTTCAACGTCAGCCATGTAGCGTATTCCTTCTGCGATGTGTTCGAGTGAACGAACAAGGGGGGAGAGTAAAATCAGCCCTATGCCGGCGTAGATGAGATAAGAACCGTCCATAGAACCTCGAATGGGTTTCCGGCGCACGCTCGCAAGGTAGGAGGCCTGGCCACGTAATCGGGCCTGCAGGGGAAATGCGCCTCTCTGGTTCGCTCAGCGCGCGCCGGAAAAGATTGGCCACTGTTCGGACCACACACGATGATCTCGGGGCAGAGCCCAATACGAGCAGCAGCCAAACGCAAAACGCCCGCAGCAGGTTTCCCCACTCCGGGCGCAATTCTGATCACGGTCAAAACATGCCATGTTGGCGGACCCCTGTCAAGACCTTGTGGTCATTGCATATCCGAACAATACCGATAGCGTCCCCAAGCACTCGTGAAACCGCCGCCGAATGTATTTGTACTGCGCTTCTCCGGCCTTCCCCCAGTGCTGTTCTTTGGCGATTCCCTCCAGCGTCATTTTTGTGCCTAAAACCTTTAGTATCAGATAGTTACCACTGATTCCCAAGGCATCACGCGATAACTTTAGTTCCTTTATCGCGTGGATTTGCCGATCGGTCAGGACCTCGCGCATACGACCACCATCAACGCATTCCTTGCCCGGATCGATCGCAGCAACCCCTCCGATCTCGGCATCCTCGTAAGCTCGCTGCCAATGCCGCCCGGTCTCAAACTCACAATCGCTGACATGACCCCGAGCGTGCATGTCGGCCAAAGGATCGTTCCGAGTAGACCGCATGACCAGCAGCTTTCCCCCTTCCTCAAACGGGTCGTCTACCTCCACAGGGGCTACCTGCGCATTGCGGAGGAGATCCCGTGCCATCCTGTCATGAGCCGGGTTGTAGGGTTGTTTCTTGCGGCGGCGTGGCTGTGATGCGTTCATGGTGATGCCCCTTTTTGAGAAGATAATCTTTTAACCAAACACGCCAATGATCGAGCCGTTTTGCGTAATCTTTGGCCTGCCGATCTTCCGGCGCTAGCCCCGACACCGCAGGCCGATTTACTTCTCTGATCGAACCATCAGTCGGATCGCGAATAATCACGTCCCTGCCTTCCTAGTCATGATGGCTGCGAGTTCGCTGCTTATGGCGAGCGTTGCTTTCTTGCTTACGCCCTTGGCGAGCCCTCTATCCTCATTCTCAGTAGAAGTAATATTCTTATGTGAGTGTGAGTGGTCGAGCTCGGCTTGAGCAAAACTGGAGCAATTGCTTCCCGTTTGCCCTTCGTTCTGTCGAAGCATTTGCTTGGCAATTGGTTGGCTATTGCTTGGCCTTGCAGCCGCGTCTTCGAGTCTCATCCGGCTCATCGCTGAGCGAATGCCACCCTTGTATCCAGCTTCTGCACGTTTATTTGAAACCTTTTCCATTTTGGCGAGTTCGGCATCTATGCGCTTGTGCTTCCATCCATCGTAGAAAAATGCCTGAAGCGTTTCGCGGTTATCTACCCAGATGCGCAAAGGCAGCTTGGCGATCGCGCAAAGCTGTTTATCGTCGCTAGGGAGTTCACCCTTGCGCCAATAGTGCATCATGAGGAGAAGATAGGCGCCGTGTTGAGTGGTCGTCAGGTGCCCGGTATCTCCCAGATAGTCGCCAACGTAGAGCGGCATCCAGGCCCGCTTCATTTTACCTTACGCCCCGCCCAATCAAATTCGATTTCACCCCATAGGATCTTGTATTGGCGACTAGCCTCTCTCGCCCAATCGGGATCGTTCTTCATCAGCCAGCTTAGCTGCTCAAGCTTGGCCCTCTGCTCAGGGGTGGCGTGCGCGAGAACGGCGGTCTTCCAATTCAATTGTTCGACAAGTTCATTGGAAGCTCGGAATCGCCAGTCTGTGCTATCTCGATTGCTCTTGCCCAGATTGCACGGTTTGCAGAGAACTTGCAGGTTGGTTTCAACAAGCTCAAGATCAGGGTGAAGCGAGCGCGGTTTGATGTGATCTACATGCAAAGGAGAAGCTTCTGTGCCACGACAACCGCAAAGCTGGCAGCACCCATTATGTTTCTGCAGCACCTTATAGCGAAGATCGAGCCACGCACGGCTTTCGTAAAAATTGTCGCTCATTAAACCATCCCCAATGCATGCATGTAAGTTTCTAAGAGCGTTTCCTGCTCTTGGCGCACGTCGGGGTCTTGCTTGCGCAACGCTACGACCTTGCGGAGCACTTTCACATCGTAGCCATTGCCCTTGGCCTCCGCATAAATATCTCTCTGATCGTCTCGAAGCTCTTTAATCTCTCCATCTAAGTGCTCAATGCGCTCAATGATGGATTTAAGCTGCTGATTACTATTATGCCCTTGATCGCTCATATTCCCCCTGGTGCGTCTTGGTGTTCAACTGGACTGGAAACACAGAAATCATCGCACCATGCTCGCAGTCTCCCCACGACCAGGAGCCGCCTTCTGCAAGCTTGTCGTTTTCGATCAGCCCAACCTTCTGGAGATAATCCAGCGGGTATTTCGCTCGGTTGTCGCCGTCCATCTTCGCCGATCGCATCTGGCGATTGAGCGTCAGATGATAGGTGAACGGTCCTTTGACGAACCAGCGAGGGCGTTGCTGGTAGTACATGACATCGGCATCCCGGAAGAAGGCCCTCTTCTCCTTGCTCGGGTAATAGCCTTTGGAGCCGTAGTTATTGGCGCTGTTGATCGAAGGTGGCCAAGGCAAATGCAGGAAGCTGGTCATGGGCCATACGCCAGCGTTGGCGCTCCCATGTTGTCAGATCTCCAAATGAACCATGCATGGTTGAATGAGGGCGCCCCCTTGGAATCCTCGAACCATTGGATGCGCTTGGTCAGCACGACCTTTTTTGCGAAGGAAGGGCAATCTCCGAACAGATAGGAACGAGTCTTGGCATGATCGAAATCTGTGCGCAGCAGCATCGCAACAAATTCGGAGCGCTCTATGGCTAGCTTAATAAACTCTTTCGCCAAAACATAGGGCGGGTTCGTTACAATGGTTGAGGAAAGAGGCGGAAGGTCCGTCAAGAAATCAAATCCTTGATCGATGTCCGTTCCGTGAACCGTAAAACCGTGCCTCTCTAGCTCCCTGACCATCTTTCCGGACCCACAAGCTGGCTCCCAAATTTCCAAGACATCGCCGGGGATGTGAGGAATAAGGGCTTCAGTGACCCACGCCGGGGTCTCATACAGGTCGCGCTCTTTGCGTTCGTATCCGGAATCGCGTTGGCTCATGCCTCACTCTCCTTGCGAAGCTGGCGAGACACCTTCCCGCGCAAGACTGATTCCAGCTCGTTCCTGCGAACGCTGAAGGGCTTCTCAATCGCGACCAATGCTCGCAAGTGAGGGATCTGGTGGTGCAAGGGCAATCGCTTGATGCGCGACAAGACGACATGCAAGGGCGTCGGTTTCATTGCCGAGCCTCGCAAGATCGAGCTTTAGCGAGCCAGCTCTTCACGTTGTTCTCGGAGTTATCGAGTAGCCGCGCAATTTCCTTCCGCGTCATGCCGCTGTTGAACATCTTAAGGACGGCTTGGCAGTGCTTTGCCAGGGCTTCTCTGCGAAGATAGGCACGCCTCATAGCAGCGCCTCACATGCTCGGATATCGGCGGCGGCATAGGAATCAGTCTCGATCAGTTGTTCGCACCGCCTAACCGAATACATGATCGTTGTGTGGTCGCGCCGGCCAAAGCAGCGGCCCAGAAATGGGTAGGACTGACCCGTCTGTTTCCAGCAAAAATAGATCGCAACACGTCGAGCGCTCGCGACCCGGTTGGAACCACGCCCTTCCTTGCCGGGCTTCAGCAGATCATAGATATCGACCGCAAAATGCTTTGCGACGATCTGTTGAATGCGGACAACCTCGGGATAGTCAGGATTGACCTGATCGAGAGGACGGGGTGCCCATTCGCGCGGCGGAAGTTTCTTCCTAAGCGGGCTATTATCGAGAATCTGTTCGGGAGCCTGGAATATGATCTCGACCGGCTTGGGCGTTGATACCTTCAATGATTGGAATCGCGCTGCTTGGGCAGCGAAACGCGCTAGGCGTGCCTTATGGGCTTCATGTTGTGCGGAGAGCTCACTCCCCTTCTCGTTTGAAAAGCTCGGCGACGATCGCCGCGATGATTGCCCCTGGTGGTTCATAGTCCCCCGCTAAGTATCGCTTTCCAGTTCTCTCATCCTTGCCCGTGATGGTGGCGAGGTGAGCGGCCGTCTTCTTCGGCCATAAGTGCCTTGCAACTCCTACCCATTTTAAAGGGGTAACAATTTTGTCCCTCTCGGGATGAAACTGTCCCTGTAATTCAGTGGCCGTAACTTTCGGATTGCCGAATAGTCCGTGCATGACCAACTCCCCTGTACGCAACACCACACACTCGATCGGTTTTCTAACCGACTTGATACTCAACAAGCTCCAGACGCGCGCCCGCTTACAGGAGCAGCAGCGCCAGGAGGAACAGAACGCCGAACAAGGCGAAGATCAGAAACGCGCAGACGACAAGAAAGCCACCCATCGCCGCTTCGCAGTTGTCCCGAGAGAGACCAAGATTTCGCTTCATGGTTGCCTCGACCGCAGGTAATGTCCTACAAGCATTCCCACCGGCAGTTGCAATGCCAGCCACCAGAACAAGAGCCGGCCCAAAGTCATGACAGCCCTCCTGATAATTTTGATCGCAGCTCTCGCGCTCGGCGCGTTAGCCCTTTGGATAGTGTGGAAGTGGATAAACCGGGGCGTTTGGAACCGGGACTGAGATCGCCGCAGTAGAAGTACGATGTGCAATGTTGATTTGCGTGCACAAGGGCAGGTTCCACCCAATGCAACCTCAGATTTAACGTATTCTTAACAAATATGTGTTGCGCACTCATGCCCATCCTGCCTTCAATACCGGCAACGTTGATTTGCCAATGGGGTAGTCATGGGAATGCCGGAAATGCCCGACACATTCGGGTTAATCGAATATTTCATCACCGACATAAGAACCGAGGTTATCGGCAACGAAGTCCGCATCATCTGCGGCGTGAGGCGCTGCGGAACCATCCACTGGCTCTACAGTGTGGTGATGCCAGCAGAGAGCTTGCTGGTGTGCTCGAAGGCCTGCGGCGAGGCCGCGCTCGAAGCCTTCAATGGCGATCAGCCGGCCCCCGCCCTGGCTCATTAGGGCACCGTCTTCGACACATAGTCGTCAGCGGTGCTCTGCCCTTTCGTAAATTTCTTGATCTGCTCGATTGTTTCCCAGTCGGGGCGAACCTGCCGCCGACGAATCCTGCTCACGGTCGGACGTGTGCGGGAAATGCCTTTTGCTACCTCCTCATCGGAGAGGTTATTAGCAGCCATGTAGTCAGCTAGATGCACCATGCCCCAATTTGTACACCCGATGCACATTTGCCGTCAAGCGGTTTGTGCGGCCGGTGTTCTGTACAGGAAAACGGCGTCGTGCATCATACGTACATGGTCAAGAAAAAGCGCCCATCCGGCCAGCGTTCAAAGCCCAAGTACGGGCCGCATTTTCTGCGTAAATGGCGCCTCAAAAGAGAAATGACGCTGGAAGCCGTTGCGGAGGCCGTAGGGCTGTCACACGCTCAGCTCCAGCGGATAGAGACGCGCCAGCAAAAATACAGCCAGACGCTCTTAGAACGGCTCTCAGGGGTCTACGGCGTGCCAGTCACTTGGCTGATCGAGCGCGATCCCGATCTGGAAGAAGTTTGGAAGGAAATCGACCGATTCCGCGATTTCACTCTAGGACAGGGCAACCCTCTTCCTGCTTAAGGCATAGTTCTCCTTCCGCAAGTCCCGGCCAATATGCCATGCGGTTGGGGAGATCAGCCTAGCGCGTATACCCAAGGAGCCCTTATCGTGGGCCAACCGTCCCGGGCCGACTGAACAAGCCGACTACTCTGCCGTACATGCCTTGGCTGCGGACATAGCCCTGATCGGCATTTGTCCCGGCGGAAGTCCTCTTGCGAGGCGAAGTACCCGCGCGCTTTGTCTCCGGAACTGCCGGACCAGGCAAACGTTGGAAGAAGAAGGCGCGATCGGCTTTAGCCGGGCCTCGAAGATTTAGTTGCGAACCAGTACGTAATATCTATATACGGAACTCAACGGTCCGGGTTCTTCGATACCATTCTGACCCAGATCAGCCCGGCTGACGTTTGCGCGTCGAGTCGGGCATTTTTTTATCTGTGCACGGTCTGTTCTTTCCGCAAGACCTCCCGAAAAATAATTGTACGCCGGGCGCACATTGCGCTTGACGATCACTGTGCATGGGGTGTACAAGGTCGCTCATGGTTCACACCTATCGGGGAACGGACATGATCGATCTCGATGACGGCTTGGTTCTTTCCGGCCGCTGCACCTGCGGAAATCAGGCCGGCTACATCTGCTGGATCGGGCGCGACACCTACCGCATTCGATGGCTGGACGGGGAATTCACTGAACAGCTCAGGCCGGAAATCTCTGCGGATGAATTTGCAGACGCCGAAGTGGCGGCAGAATAATCGCAAAAATCCATCGCACAGGAAAATCACATGACGATTTGGCTCAAGGACGATCGCGGAAATAAATGTTCAATTGAATATTTCGGCTCGAAAGAAGATGCGCAGAAGGCTCTAGACAGCCTTGATAACTGCGACAATTGCACCAACTGCTCGGACTGCTCGCGCTGCTCGCGCTGCTCGCGCTGCTCGCGCTGCTCGCGCTGCTCGCGCTGCTCGCGCTGCTCGCTCTGCTCGCTCTGCTCGGGCTGCTCGGGCTGCTCGGACTGCTCGGACTGCTCGGACTGCTCGCGCTGCTCGCGCTGCTCGCACATCGCATGGCTCTACAACCGCGAGAGTCTTCAAGCCGACGCGAGCTCGCCGCAAGGCGAAGCTGGGCCGCCGCCGGTTCCCGTCATCGAAAATATCCATCAGGCGGTCTATACCGCCGCGTCTCAGCCGCGCGCGCTCGAAATGTGCGATTGGCACACATGCGCAGAAACCCATTGCCGCGCCGGCTGGGTGGTGACGCTAGCGGGTGACGCCGGCAAGAAGCTGGAGGCCTTCTTCGACACGACCGTCGCCGCGATGAAAATCTACGACGCAAGCTCGTCGCTGCCCAGAGTCTCGCCGGTCAAGTTCTTCGATACGAATGCTGACGCGCTCGCCGATATGAAGCGGATGGCCGAGATGGAGAAGGCTGATGCTTAATCCTGATCCCATCCTCCTGTCGCACGAAGAGCATGTGACCCTGATCATGCGCCGCTTCCGCCTCAAGCAGTCCGACGAGATCGCGAAAGATATCATCTACAACGATCAACTCTGTCGGGTTTCCAAGGCCATGGCCGAGACGGAGCCAATGGAAAAGGCCGTCGCCGCGATCTGGAGCAGTTACTTCGGCTTCCTCATGTTCGGGACGCTGCTGATTTGGGAGCTGATCCGATGACCCTCTTTGAATATGACCAGCATGTGAAGCCACACCTGCATTTCATTGAGGCCGGTTGCGAAATGGCGGCACGTCACGCCGGACTTCTACCAGCACGCCCCGACTTTGAGAGCTTGGCCGAAATCGAATTAGCTGAGGTTCGCAAGGTTCTGCATAACGCTCTTGAGCAGATCATCACGGCTCAGGCCATGTACCAGAGCAAGAAGGCGGATGCGTAATGCAGCAGACCGCTTGCGAGGATTGTGACTTTGTTGCGGAGCATACCCGCAAATATTCGCCTCGTCAGTGGCTCTGCCTTCGTTTCCCCCGCCTGGAAAACCTCGATGCGGTCGCGCCGACACAGTGGATTAGGCATGAACCCTACAACAGGTGCGTGAACATCAATTTAGGTCATTGCCCGTGCTTCACAAAACGAAGGGATGGTCAGAAGGAACTGCCGGTTGATGCCCGGACTAAAGCATCGGTCACTTGAAGCCACTTAACGAAAGGAAAATGAAATGGACGTTCTCGAAGAATTTTTCCCGAGCAAGCACCTGAAAGCTGACGACCTCAAAGACAAGGAAGTTCACGTCACCATCGACCGTATCGAGCGCGAAAAGCTTGGCGACGACATGAAGCCTGTTCTGTACTTCCAAGGCAAGCAGAAGGGCCTTGTCCTCAACAAGGGCAACGCGCAATCAATCGCCGACGCGTTCGGCCGGGACTCTCGCAATTGGGTCGGGCAGGAAGTAGTTCTTTTGTCGATCTGGACGGAATACCAGGGCAAGCCGGTGAAGGGATTACGCGTCCATATTCCGCCGCGCGTTCAGCACTCGTCATCTGATCCGCGCAGCCATGGACCGGACGATTCGATCTCTAGTGGACCCGCTCCCCGTCGCGCGATCGGCGGTATCTCCGACAACATGGATCGTGTGCAGGGCGGCGGTTCGCTCAACGATGACATCCCCTTCGCCGCTGAATTTCGCTGAGGCTTAATCCATGTCCGTCGCTGAACGAGCTGTAACAAACGCCATTCCGCTTGAGGTCAAGAAGGATGGTCTAGCCCAACGTCAATCGGGCGATTGGGTATTGCGTCTGGTCGTTCAAGCGGCGGACATGGACCCCCGCCTGACAAATGCAGCAATGGGGACGCGCTATCAAGCCGCCCTCGTTGAGATCGGAGACGACGAGCAGCCGAAAGGCAAGATGGACTGGCGCGAGCTTCAACCTGCCGCGCAAGCTGGTATCCGCTGCGCTGAAGCACGCTTCAGGGACTTTCTCGCTGTCGAGCATGGGTTCAATACCAAAGATGCCGATGAGGCCGCCATCGTTGTGCGCCAACTCTGTGGCGTCGCCTCTCGATCAGAACTTTCAGCAAATCATAAAGCTCGCGTTCGATGGCACAATATTGACGCTCAATATCTGCAGTGGGGCGGCCGATGACCCTGCGCCAGCGTGAACCGAGAGAGCGGGATGAGAAGCACCTCGATTACATCCGCAGTTTGCCATGCTGCATCTGCGGGGACAATACTTCAACAGAAGTTGCGCATATCCGAGCCGGTTCGATCAACCACGGTAAACGTCCTACGGGCATGCAAGAAAAATCCTCAGATCGATGGACTTTGCCATTATGCGGAAAGCACCACAGAGAACAGCACGCCGCCGGAAACGAAATCGCCTGGTGGGCGAGCTACGGCAAAGACCCGTTCATGCTCGCAATGACGCTGAGATCGAAGTGACCAACCTGACTCGAATGGAACGAGCACAACGCGCTAGCCATTCGCAAGAGGAAGAAATGAGCATGGCTTTCGACTATATGACCAAAGTTGACGGAGTTCCTGATCGCCGCGAGGTCAAGTCGGGCATGGCCCACTTCGCTGGCGGCGGCCCTCCCGGATCAACATGCGGAAAGTGCTCCTTCTACGGTTGGAAGGAGATGGAAAAGAAGTGCACCAAGTTTCGAGAGATGACGCACGAATGGGGCGCCAATCTCAGCAAGACCCAATCCGCCTGCAAATACTTTGAGACAAGTGCGGATAAACAATGAGCAACAAAGCCATCCTCATCTGGATATTCGTGCTCAGTCCATTCGCGGCTTTAGCTGCTGGGATCGCGGTTGGCTTTGTCGTCGATATGTTTGGGGGATGATATGGAAGGTGATCCTGCACTTGGCGTTTTCATCCTGATCGGTGTTTTCATCTTTCTCGCATGTCATTGAGGGCAACTATGAGCGACGACCCTATTCGTGCACAAGAAACACTGCCAAGCCCCGACGATGTCGTTGGTCACAAGACTTTCGCGACCGGCGAACTTTGCCCGGAAACCGGCCTTCCGCAAATGCGCCATGAGCCCCTAACGCGAGCTGAGGCGGACGCGCTTTGGGCGGACGTCGAGAAATGCCGCAAGGCGCGCGAGGAGCGCATGCCGGACGAAAAGGCGGCCATCGATGCTCTGCACGAAGCATGGACGCGCCTTAAAGAACTTGGCTGGAGCGAGCCGCAATATTGTCCGAAGGACGGCACTAAGTTCAAGGTGATCGAACTCGGATCGACCGGCCTCTTTGATTGCTATTACCAAGGCAATTGGCCGGATGGTCTCTACATGGTTTCGGACGATCTCGATGTTTATCCGACATCGACTAGCGTCGCCATGTACCGCCTTTATCCTGAAGACCAGGCGAAGAAAGACGCCAAGATGGCCGAGTTGCGCCGTAAATTTCGGGAGGCGCGCGATGCCGAATCTTGAGCGAGCCAAGCGCGCCATCGACGCCTTGCGCAAACCTGATCATAGTCTGGCTAACGTCGCTAACACGATCCGCCAGTCTATCGCCGAAGTAATCGAAGACCTTATGTCCATTCCGGCTGCGCAAACATCATTCAGTGCGGAGCATGTCCTTGATCTGCTTCAATGCTCGTCCTGTTTTAGAGGCGATGTTTGCGCCTCAATGCCGTGTGCATGTGCGCAATCGATAGCCCACGCGCACTCCCCGGCAGAAGGTGCGGCCCTCTCCGCGCAAGCGGATGTGCGGGCGGCGACGATTGAGCAACCCCGTGTAATCGATTTTGACGATGGCGAAATCAGCGTCAGGCTCAACGGCAAGGAACTGCGCGGCTGGAGCTACAAGGACGACCCCGAGCGGCGAACGAAGATGCTTTGCGCTCGCGAATACGTCGAAGGCTGGTGCGATGGAAGGTATGAGCGATGAGCAAAAGACCTTCGCGGGAGGAGCAAAAAGACGATCTTTATTGGGCGTTCAAGGACAAGAAAATCAGTTTGCACCAGTTTCGCGCTCAGATGCGCGATCTCGGTTACGACGACGACAGCATTGATATTTACACTGATGGCGACGTGTGCGCTGGCGAAGAGGACTAGCCAATGACCGAAGATCAGATCAAAGCCCGCGCCCTCTCTGACGCCAAGCAACCGGATTAGTTTTACCTAGCAGGAGCCAACCAATGTCACACCATGGATCAGAACCATTCGACGGAACGCCAGAAGACCCGGATCGCGTCCGTGCGCGCCAGAAGCTCATGAACGAGTTGCTGGGGAGCACAAAAAATTTCCGTGGTGCGCTCGGAGACTTCCCAGAAGGTCAACTTACGAAGACTGACGAGGGATCAATTCAGTTCTCGATCGGCGAGAAGGACGGCAAGGTCGTGCTCGACTTCGGGACGCCGGTGAATTGGGTTGGGATGAATCCGCAGCAAGCCGCCGATCTGGCGGCGACGCTTCTCAAGCATGCTCGCGCGGTCGGCCGCAAGAGCGGGCAAACCATCGGCTTCACGATCGGCTGACGCCAAGCAACCGGAGGGGAAGTGAGATGAGCGAGATGTTGAGCCAGCTTGCGGATTATCTGGATCGCCTAGAAGAGCAAATGTTGGCCGCCGATACCGACATGCTAGTTGATGAAGAAACACCACCTTCGCTGTGGGCCGACCGCCTCCGCGCCCAGCTCTCCGCCCCCGCCGATGGCAAGCAAGCGGGGGAGGCGGTAGCGTGGCGTGAAGTCGAGATGATGCGGCTTATCGACTTTTTGCGCTCACAGGAAGGCGATGAAGTTACGATCTGTTGTGACAATCCAGATTTCAACGGTCAGCCAAATTGCGCGGTGATCTGCAATGGCGACTGGACCGGCTGGGAAGATCGCAGATTTGCCGCCGATACCGTCTTGGACGCCTTGAGCATGGCGGCAACGGAATATCAGTTGTCAGTGCCGCGCGATGTTATCGCGGAATCGAACGGCCATCATTGGGTTCGGCGCTTCCATTTAACGTGTTGCCGAGATTGCGGCATCGTGCGCCGCGCAGACGACATGAACAGCCCATGCAAAGGCGTTGTCCATGTCGGACCTCGCGCCTCCCCTCAAGCCGCTGTCGATCAAGCCGGGCAAGACTACTTCAATGCGATTGACCGATCTCTTGTCGTCCGCCACCTTGGCGTTGCCGCAGGAAACCCTCTGGAGGAATTGGACGCGATCCTATCTTGGGAGGTTTCGGTCGCCCTCGATCCAAGGGTCTCATCAGCAGCACAAGCTCTCATCGATTCTGGGGGCGCTCAAGCCGCGATGATCGAGGCGCTGGAGAAGATCGCCTACGCTCCACCGGGTGGTGTTGGGCCTACCTTACGGGAAAGTATCGAAATCGCCCGCGCCGCCCTCTCTGCCCAGCCCGCCGCCCCTCAAGCCGCGATGAGGAGGCTTTGCTGCTGGA
>Ga0207667_10001057_pt1 | contig 34903 bp, 23 predicted proteins | sample KBSCornC52_FD_184301 | JGI IMG/M metagenome (GOLD analysis project Ga0207667, IMG submission 184301) | Corn rhizosphere microbial communities from Kellogg Biological Station, Michigan, USA - KBS Corn C5-2 (SPAdes) (version 2) | ecosystem: Host-associated > Plants > Roots > Rhizosphere > Soil ...
CAATACGAAGGCGACAACCCCGAGGTACGATACCCGCGTTTTCGAAGTCCGTAGTTCGATCGGCCGCCGCTCCACCTGGACTACGTCACTTCGTTGGCTCGCCGGCGATGACATTGCACTGTCAAGAGGCTGCGCTCCTCACCGTGCCCCTCGAGGATTGGGGCTTCGACACCGATGCGCCGACTGATTTCAAGCCGGGCCGGTACAACTGATCGATCGCGAAAACGGCGAGCGTGACGAAAGGGCTCGCCGCGCTGCCGTCGCTGGACAGCGCGCCCCCGAGCGCGGGACCTTTTCTCGCCGCGTACTTCCGGAATGGGCACGCGTCGCAGCAGCAGATGGTCGGGTGGTTGAACGCGCTGACGCCGAAACAGGCGGACGCAATCGCGAGTGCGATCAAATCGTTAGGCGACGACTGGGAGCACGTGCCGATGCAGCAACTCGCGCAGCGCTTCGACGATGCCCTGCTGCAGTACGGCGTGATGCCGCCGCTACCGCTGACCTGATCAAGGGCCCAATAATCGTCCGGCTAGGAACGCCAACTGGACGCGGCTGTTCACACCGCATTTCTGTCTCAAGCCCCGCAGGTGATAGTCGACGTTGTGAGGCGTCGTCTGCATGCGCAGCGCGATCGCCTTGTCCGACAGTCCCGCTGCCACCAGACGCAGAATGCGGATTTGCACCTCGGTCAGCCCGGCGTCATAACGTTCGAGCGCACGCACGACCGGCGAGCAATGCTGGTGAATCGACAGGCCGAGCGCGAGTGCCTGCGCAATGACGTCATCGGTCATCCAGTTCGCATGCTCAACCGGCGACGCGAACATGATGATCGAGCGCAGCCGCGTCTGCATGACCGGGACGCTGAACACGACACCGGAGCCTGCGCCGTGCGCACGCAGTCGGTCGATCGCCACGCGCATCGTGCCGAACGCTTCCGTGCGGCGCCATGCATCACCGAGCGAGCGAACATCCCATACATGCGGCGTGCTCGACGACAGCGCGGCGCGCAAACGGGGATCGCCCCGATGCTGTCCGGCTTCGAAGTAGCGCGGTCCAAAATGGTCCGATCGGAAACTACGAGAGAAATACACGCGCTCGAACTGCTGTTGCGCGCCGAGCCGCGCCATCAGATACGCGACATCGCTGAAACCGATCAGGCTGAGCATGCCGTTCACGAGCCGAGTGCGCTCATCAGGCGTGCGAGCCGAGGCCAGATCGTTGGCAATTTGTAGCTGGCCGGCCAGCTGCGCGCGCGGGATCGCGGCGCGTCGATCGGACTCGTCGAAGTACCGGATCTCCACGCCGGCGGACTGCCCCTCCCGCTCCCTGCCTTGCTGCGGGCCGCGGTCCTCGTCCTGTCGCTTTTCCGGTCCGCCGGCCGCGCTTGCTTGCAGGCCGGTCTCGGGCGCAAATTCCAGCTCTTCCCGTTCTTCCACCTCATGCATCGCAGATACTCCGTCCCGGTTCCGGTTATGGATGTCCCCGATGCTTGGTACAGATGGTCTGAGTCGCAGTCGCAGCCGCAGCCGCAGTTTCTGGCTGCTTCGCAGCTTCGGCGCATGCACGGCATGCTAAATAGGTTTTTCTGTGGACCAGAATAAGAGCGCCAGAAACAACGCGCCAGCAAGTTATTGTGGACGCCGCTGTTAAGTTTTCCTTGACACGGGAATGCGGTGATTCGCTCGCCCGTCGTCAACCCGCACCGCCGCCCGCCCAGCGCAACGCGTCCGCCACCTCGCGAAAATGCGCGCGGTCGATATGGCCGCCGAGCGCGACCTGTTCGTAGAGCTTTTCCGCGAGCCCGGTGTTCGCCACCGTGGGACGCAGCAACTCCTGCGCGATCGCGAGGATACGCGCGGCCGCCTCTCCCTCTCCCCTAGCGATCACGCGCGGCAGTGTCGGCTCGCCCGAATAGTGAAGCGCGACCGCGACGTGCGCCGAATAAATCACGAGCGAAGCGCCGCGCAGCACGTCTTGCAACGACGCGAACTGCACCTCGCGGGCCAGTTGCGTCCGCCGCGACGAAAGGTGCGGATCGCCTTCGAGTTCGCGCATCTCGCGCCGCACCTCGTCGGTGGTCATCCGGTGCTTGCGCGCGAACTCCCACCGCTGGTGGATGAAATCGGCCGCCGCGATGACCGCATAGATGACCGCGGCCCAGCCGAACAGCATCGACAGCACGCGCCCGGTCAGCGTGAGGATTTGCGCGGGCGTCGTGAAGCCAGCTTCGATCGCCGCGCCGATCGAACCGCGAATCACCGCGTACAGCACCAAGCCGATCGCGCCGGTTTTCGCGAGCAACTTGGCGAGATCGATCAACGCGCGCATCGACACCATGCGCTTCAGGCCCGCGGCAGGATTCAGGCGTGAAAGTTGCGGCGTCAAGCGCGCCCACGCGAGGACCCCTCCAACCTGCACGATGCCGGCGACGATCCCTGCCAGGGCCGTGGCGCCGCAGACCGCCACGACCGCGAGCAGCACGAGATGACGAACCGCGGCGAGCAGCCCGGCGATCCCCTCGCCGGGCACGCGTGCGGCAACGACCTGCTGCGCGGCATCGAGCAACTGATGCAGGAGCTTCAATCCGAGCGGCGCCGCGCCGGCGATGAGCGCAAGCAGCACGATGAACTGCACGGTGGTGATCACGTCGGCGCTGCGCGCCACCTCGCCTTGGCGGCGTGCTTCACGCAAGCGCCGCGCGCTGGCCTGATGGGTTTTCTCGGCCATGATTCATCCCTTCCCAGCGCGCTACAGCGACGCGCGCAGCATCGCGAACAGCGGCCCGTCCGGCGCAAGAAACGCGTGGAGCGAGCCGTACACGAAATACAGAAAAAGCGACATCATCAGCAACGCAACGACACCTTTTACGGGCTGCGAGATCAGGAATACGTTCAGTTGCGGCACGGACCGTGCAACGAGGCTAAGGCCCAGTTCGACCAGCACCAGTACGATGATGACCGGTGCTGCAAGCTTGATGCTCGCTTGAACGACCGAGTCCGTCGCGCGCACCGCGAATTGCTCGAGGACTTGCTGCGCGCTCGGCAGCAGCGCTGCCACCGGCCATAACCGGTAGGACTGCAGGAACATGCCGAGCATCACGTGCAGGCCGCCGCCGGTCACGAACAGCGTGGACGCGAGCAAGTTCAGAAATACGGCGGTCGGGCCGCTCTGGTCGCCTGCGACCGGATCGAAGAAGGCGAAATTTCCCGAGCCGGTCTGGAAGTCGATCAAGTGGCCGACATTCTCGATCGCCCACAGCATTGCGCTGAACGCGACGCCGAGCAAAATGCCGATCAGCATCTCCTTCGCGCACAGGATCAGCCACATTGCGTACGGCACCTCGGCCATCGACGAATAGTCGATCAGCGGCGCGGTGAACGCGGCGAGCACGACGATCAATCCGTTGCGCGCAAGCGACGTCATGATCTGCGGCCCGAATACCGGCAGGATGAGCGTCAACGGCAACAGGCGCGGCATTACCATCAGCACTGGGCGCACCGCAGCCTGCAGCGCGGCGATATCCTCATGACCGAGCGTCATGAGCGAGCCTTATGGGCGATCGTCATGGCGAGTCCTCGTCCCCGGCCCGAAACGCGGCGCCGGCGGCCAGCGGCGCGAGCGGGGCGGCGGCGCGCTCGCTGCTTGCGACGCTTACGCCACGCGCGCCGCTTGTGCGCAATGCGGCCCCATCGGCGGCGTCCTCTTCGCGAGCCTCCGCACGGCGCTGCGTGGCACGATTCACTTCGTCGGCAATCCTGTCGATCTTCTCGAGGTTGGCTTGCGCGCGTCCGAGCCGTTGCTGCAGTTCGGCCAGCGTCGCCTGCTCGCGGCGGTGTGCGTCGTCGGCGCGCAGCAAGTCGAGACGCGCGAGCCCGGCCGCGCGGGTGCGCGACATGTCCTCCGAAAAGGTATCCGCGAGCGCACGCGGCGTCATGCCGCCGCTGCCCGCATCGGCGTTCATGCGCCGCGCGAGCACGAGCCGCGCTGCGATCTCGCGCATCATTCGCGACTGCGCATCGGCCACCGTCTGCGCGGTGTGCGCGGCCACCCGCTCCTGCCGGAGCTTTTCGATTGCCACCCTGCGCTGCCGGGCATCGCGCACCCGGCGCAGCGCGTCAAGCGTTCGCTGAACCGTCTTGTCCATGGTGTCGGGCCAATTCAAGCAACGCGTCCACGCTCGCGTCAAACGGTTCGAGTTCGCGTGCGGACTGGGTAAAGAACGTATCGAGTTGCGGTTTCGCCGCCAGCGCGGCGTCCGCCAGCGGGTCCGCGCCGGCACGGTACTCGCCGATCTGCACGAGCAACTCAATCTCTTGATAGCGCGCGAGCAGCGAGCGCACGTGCGCGGCCGCCGCAAGATGCGGCTCACGCACCACCTGCGACATCACGCGCGATAGGCTCGCCAACACGTCGACCGCGGGATAGCGGTTCGCGCCGGCGACCTTGCGCGATAACACGATGTGCCCATCGACGATCGAGCGGACCTCCTCGGCGATCGGATCGGTTTCCTCGTCACCTTCGACAAGCACCGTGTAGAAAGCGGTGATCGAGCCGCGCTCGCCTTGCCCTGCTCGCTCGAGCAACTGCGGCAGCACCGAGAACGTCGACGGCGGAAAGCTGCGCCGCGTTGGCGGCTCGCCCGATGCGAGGCCCACCTCGCGCTGCGCACGGGCAAACCGCGTCAGCGAGTCGAGCAACAGCAGCACCGACAGCCCCTGGTCGCGAAAGTACTCGGCAATCGCGGTTGCGACGTGCGCGGACTTCACGCGCTCCATTGCGGGGCGATCCGACGTCGAGGCGACGACGATCGCTTTCTCGCGTGTTTCGGGCGACAGATTGTGCTCGATGAACTCGCGCACCTCACGGCCGCGTTCCCCGACGAGTGCGATCACGATCACATCGCACGCGGCGCCGCGCGCGATCATCCCGAGCAGTGTGCTCTTGCCGACCCCCGACGGCGCGAATACGCCGATGCGCTGTCCGACCCCGACCGTGAGCAGCGTATCGATCACGCGCACGCCGGTCGGCAACGCCGTGTCGATGGTCCGCCGGCGTAACGGATTGATTGGCTCGTTATGCGCGGACACCAGGACGGCACCCGCCACGTCGCCACGTTCATCGAGCGGGGCCCCGAGACCATTGAGCACCCGTGAGCGCAGCGCGGCGCCGACCGCAAAGCGATGCCCGCGTCCCGAGGGAATCACCTCGGTCGACGGCGATAAGCCACCCGTTGCGCCGAGCGGCGTCAGCAGCGTGGTCTGGCGGGCGAAGCCGACCACCTCGGCGAGCATCGGCGCTTCGCCGGGCGTGCGTAGCTCGCAGATCTCGCCGAGCTTCGCGTGCAGCCCCGACGCATTGACGAGCAGCCCCGCGGCGTGACTCACACGACCGCGCAACCGCAGCGGGTTGAAGGCTTCGACGCCCTGGTCGAGTTCGTCAGCGAGCGCGCGCTCGGCGGCGTCGCTGTCGAACGTCTCCGCGAGATCGTCAAAGTCGCCGGCCAGGCGCGCGAGGCGGTCGGCGAGATTGTCCGCGTCGCTCATAGCGCACGCTGGCGAATCGCCGCCATGAGTGCGTCGAGCTGCGCATCGAGCCCCGCGTCGATGCTGCCCGACGGCGTCTCGATCACGCACTGGTCGGCGCGCAGCGCATCGTCGGGCACGATGCGCACGCGCTGCGTTGCGGCGCGTTCGGGCCATGCGCGTGCGAGCGCATCGGCGGCCGCCTCGCGCTGCGCGGGCGGCACGCGCATCACGAGCAACGGCTCGTCGCGCACGAGCGCATCGATACGCCGCAACGACTGTTCGAAGAGCGCGCGCGGATCGGCCGGGCCGATGATCTGACGGACCGCCTTCACGACGATCTTCGCCATCGTCTCGCGCAACGCATCTAGCGTGCGCGCTGCGTCCAGCGCCGCGCCGCAAGTCTTCTGCGCGTATTCGCGGCGCCCCTCGTCGAATCCGAGCGCATGGCCCTCGGCACGTTTTTCTTCGAACACGCGTTCGGCGTCTTCGAGAATCCGCGCCCGCTCGGCCTGCGCGCTCGCGACGAGCGAATCGGCGTCGAGCAGCGCCGAGTACTCATGTTGCTTGAGCACCTTGCGCTCCGACATCAGCTGCAGGTTTTCGGTTGTGATCAAAAAAGCCAGTCCCATTGTGCGAGCCGCTCCGGAATGAGGCACAGAAAGATCAATTCGGCCAGATGCTGGCGATGCTTCACGCTCAGTCCGTAGGGCGCCTGCGCCGCCAGCGTCCGCGGAAACTTGAGCGCGAGACGCGGCGCCAGTTGCTCGTGCTCGGCCGCGACGAAATCGTAGACGAGCCGGCAGCCGCGTCGCCGAATCGCGTCGATCGCGTCGTGCGGCGTACGCCGGTAGGCATCGAGCGTTTCGCTGATCGCCTCGAACGGCGGCGCGCGCTCGAGTACGAACGGCATCGCGCTGTGACCGAATGCATCGACGAGCGCCGACTGCGCGCGCCAGTTCGCGGCCTCGCGCAGCCACGCGCGGTGCAGCATCAGCCCGCAGTACGCACCGAGCGTCGCGAGCGCGTCGCGATCGAGCAACGCAATGCGCGCCACGCGGCTGCCGAACGCGAACACGGGCGCAGCGCCGGGCCCGAGCCGGGCAAGCAACGCGGAGGCCAACACCGCGCGGCCGCGCTCGCCGAACGCCTCGATATCCCGGTGGCGCGCCGGCCAGTCGTCGGGCAGCCAGTCTGCGCTGATGTAGCGGTCCGGGCGCAGATTGAACTCGACTGCGAGCCGGTGCATGCGGGCCTCGTTCATGTCAGCGCGCCTGGGGCGATTTCATCTCAGTGGTTCGGTCCACTGCCCTGCGCGGCGAGCTCGCCGTTGCGGCCAGCAGCACCGCCCAGTGCGTTCGCGATCCGTACGCCGAACGCGCCGCGGCGGGCCCCGATCAACGCGATCACCCCGAGCGTGAGCGCGAGCAACGCGGCCATCAGCCACGCGAGCGGGCTTCTCAATAACAGCAGGCTAGGCAGCGCGCTGCCGGCGAAACCGCTCGCCGCCGGCGAACCGGCGCTTTCCGCTTGCAGGAACAGCGACACGTTGTCGTAAGAGAGCCCTTCGATGCTGTGCGTGACAAGATCCTTCACCATCGGCGCCATCGCCTGCAGATCGACGCCCGGCCGATACTTGATATAGACCGACGCGGACGACGGTTTCACCTTGTCCGACAACGGATCGTTCTCCGGAATCACGACCTGCACATGCGCGACCACGACCCCGTCGACGTCGTCGAGCGTGCGGGCGAGCTCTTGCTGCACGCCGTAGATGTATCGCACCCGTTCCTCGGCCGGCGTCGCAACGAGCCCTTGCTGTTGAAAAATCTGTCCGAGACTCTCGAGCTGCTGGCGCGGCAGCCCGTGCGCCCGCAACACCTTGAGCGCGTCGCCGAGCTGGCTGCTGTCGACCGCGACCTGCCAACTGGCGCCGCCATCGCGGGTCTCGACGTTCTCTTTGGACGCGCTAATACCCGCGTCGGCAAGCACCGACATCATCTGGTTCGCATCGCGCTCTTCGAGTCCCGAATAGAGTTCCTGGTTGCATCCGGCCAGGCATGCAAGCAGCATGGCCGCGCCGGTCCATCTGGCGAGTATTGTCATTGCCACTCCCGACGGCGGCAGGCGCGCGGGCGCCGGCCACCGTACATCGCGTCAGGTCCTGTCCACGCCGATCATTCGCGCGGGTCGCAGCCCCTAGCCCTTGTCGGGCGACAGCACCGAACGCGAGCAGTTGTTGGCCGCCTGCGCGGCGGAGAGCGCGAACTCGCAGCCGTTCGCGGTCATCGACAGGTCCCAGTTGTATTCCATCATCCGCGCCATATCCATGCCCCAGTCCCCGGTCGGCTGCAGCACCTGATGGCGCATCGCGCCGAGCTTCGCGAAGCGCTGGCCGAGATCGTCGAGGTAGCCGAACATGTTCACGAACGACTCGCTCGCACCGCTCGTCGCACCGGGCATCGCACCGTTCGCCGCGGTCCCGGTCAGGTTGCCGGCGAGCTGCTGCGCGAACAGTTGCGCATCCTCGCCCGACGGCGCCTGAGCCGGTGGTGTGCCGGCGGATACCCACTGCGCGTCCGCTGTACGTTGTGCGGGCGCATTGGCCAGCACGGCATCGGCACCCACCGCGGTCACGGGTGTTCCAGTCATGATCTTGACTCCATGAAAACATTGCGCTTCACGTTCGCGAGGCGCCCGGCCGACCGGGCGCGGTCCCGCCCGCGCACGGATGCACGCGCCGGACCGCCCCCGAGTCTCCCAGGGCCCCCCAGCGGCTGACGCGAAGCGTCAGGTTGGGGGGCGCTCAGGCCCCTAGCCTTCCCGCCGACGAGTTCGCGCCCGCCTCGGAGCTGGTCATGTTGTTCAGCACGCTGATGGTTTGCGAATGCGATTGGCCGACCATCCCGATCGCTTGCATCTGCATCTGCTGCTGGAATAGCTGTTCCTCGAATGCCTGCATCTGCGCGGTGTTATCCGGCATGGTTGGGTTGACTGCTGTCATCGTCTGCTCCTATGAACCGGTTGCTGCATCGAAATACGCCGCTCGCGCGGCTGCCTTGCCGGAACGACGCCGCAGTCGGCGCGGCGGCGCTCCAACATTCTCATGAATGCGGCGGCGCGGCCGCCACGGGGGCGACCGGTGCCGCAGGTGTGACCGCTGCGACGGGCCCATGACCGAGCTTCACGATGTACCGCGCGCCATTGCGCTCGAACACCACCTGCTCGGGACCGATCGACGCGATCGTGAGGCCGTTCGGCAGCGTCGCCCCCTCGAAGAAATGACGACCGTCGCGCGTCACGATGTAGCGCGTGCCGCTGTCGTCGCCGTACATGCCCGCGATGTCTTCCGGCACCGCACCGCCCGTCGACGTAATGAACGCGCCAGCCGCGTTGTCGTCGTAGCTCACGCGGTCGATCACGTCGATGGCCGGCTTCGCGTCGCGCTTGAAGTTCTGCACGCGTTGCGCCACCGCGCGGCTCGCGACGCCGGTCAGCACGATCCGCCCGCGCCCCGCGTACTGCGCGTTCAGCGACGTATCGGAGAGCGTCTGGCGCGCGGCCGCGAGCAACTGATCGACGACGTACACGGTGCCGAGCGATACGTTCGCGAAACGCTCGGCGATGGCCGCGACCCGCCCCCGCTCGTCGGCATTGCGGACATAGCCGGCAATCACGATGCCGTCGGCCTCGCCGGGCGCGACCGTCAGCTCGGGATACGCGCGCAGCGCAGCCTCGACCTCGCGCAGACGCTCGTAGCGGCTCTCGTGCGACCACCAGAACTCGCCACGCGTCGCCACCGCCACATAGCTGCCCGCCGCGAGCGCGAATGCGCTCCAGAGCGCAAGCAGCATCAGCACAAGTCGCCGCACGCCCAGCGCCGCGAGCCAGGCGGGCGCGTGCGCGGCGAGCCACGACTGCCCCTGCCCGCCACGCACGGCCTGGGCCCCGCCGGCGCCTGCCGGCTGCGGCGCGGCGCCGCTCGCCTGCTCGACGCCGAAGCGGATGGAGCCAACCGTCATCGTGTCGCCGGCCGCGAGCATGCGCCGCATTTCGCCCAGCGGAGTGCCGTTCAGCGTGACGGGCGCACCGCCAAAGTTTTGCACCGACGCCGCGATCGCTCCGACCTGCACGCACATCTGCCGTGCGGCGATGTCGCGGTCAGGCAGGATGACCTCGCAGTCCGCGCCGGTGCCGACCCAGTTCTCGCCGGGCGTGAGCCACAGCGTGCGGCCCGACATCGGACCGCTCAGGAAGCACAGGCTCCAGCCGGAGCCGTCATGGCTGCTTGCGACCACCTTCACCTCCCGGGCTGCTCGCGGGTACCGTTGGCGCCGCCGTTGCACCGCCGCTCGCCGGCTGCGGCGGCGCGAGGGGCTGCGCCTGCTTGAGCAGCGTGTTGTTGTCGGGCGGCGTCACGACACCCTCCATCAGCGACGACGTGTAGTTCTCCGCCGCACCGTCCGACGCGTAGGTAGCCGACGGGGTGACGACGCGCGGCGTGATTAGATAGAAACGCTCCATGTGCGTGCCGGTGCTGCTCCGATACTTAAATAGGTTGCCGAGCAGCGGAATATCCGAGATGAACGGAATGCCGGTCTTATTGATGTTCAGTTCATCGTCGTTGAAACCCGCGATCAGCAGGCTCCGGCCTTCGTCGATCATCGCCTTCGTCACGATATTGCGCTGCTGGATCACGGGCACATTGGACACAGTCTGGGTCGTCACCTCGCCGTCCTGAATGTCGAGCGACATCATTACGCGCTGTACGTTGTCGTCGTTGATGATCATCGGCGTCACGCGCACGCTTTGCCCGGTCGTGATCCCGTACAGCGACGCATCCTGGAACCCGGCAACCTGCACATAGAACTGCGTGAGGTTCTCGAGCACGGCCTCGCTGTTGTCGAGCGTCAGCACTTTCGGCTTTGAATACAGCTTCGCATTGCCCGCCTGCGCGAGTGCGTTGATGCGTGCGAGCAGGTAATCGCGCAGCGAGCCGCCGATCGATGCGGTGAGTGCGATCCCCACCGGCGTCGCCGCGCCGGTCTGGCCAGCCTCGGTCGAGCCGACCGCAAAAGTCAGCGGCGGATTCGCGCCGTTGCCGAACTGGAAATCGCCGTGCGAGGTATGCAACCGCCAATCGATGCCCATCTGGTCGAGCGAGTTGAGGTTGATGTCCATGATGGTCAAGCTGACCTCGACGAGCCGCGGCCGTGCGTCGAGCTGCTGGATCAGCGGGCCGTAGCGTCCCATGTTCTCCGGCAGGTCGCGGATCAGTACGGCGTTGATGGAAGGATCGGGGACGATCTGCGGCAGTTGCCGGCCCGAGTCGACGCCCGCCGGGCCGAACCCGTTCGCATAGTTGCCGAGGCCCGGTGCCATGCTGCTCGCGCCATAGCCGCCGATGCCAATGCCCTGCATCGCGCCGACGGGCGCGTTGCTGCCGACGCTGCCGGCCAGTGGAATCTCGATGCGCGGCACGTTGATCGTGTCGCCCGAGCTGAGCTTCACTTCGCGCGTCGGCCCGCCGAGACGCATCACGCCGGTACCGGTACCTACACCTTGCGGCTGCTGCCCGAACAGTTGGCGCAGGATCGTTGCGACGCCGGGAATCGTCACGTCCTTACCAGAACGGTTGATCGTGACGTCAGACGCCCAGTTGTAGCGCAGCGGGAATGCGCGGATGACCGCACTCTCGGTTGTGCCGCCGCCGTTCGTCACCGAATCCACGGCTTCGCGCACGAGCTCGACGTAGCGCGGCGGACCCGATACGTGCACCGTATTGTCGCGGTCGCTGATATTGAGCGCGAAGCGCTTGTCGGTAACCTGCATCGATTGGAGCAGTTGCGAGAGCCGCGGCCCCGACCCCGGCGGAATCCGCAGCATCTGTGTCTGCGTGTCGGCCGCGCGCTCGATGTAGAGGAACGAGCCGTCGTAGTACCAGGTGAGTCCATAAGTCGTACACACGCTGTTGAGCGTCTGGACCGGCGTGCCGTCGAAGCGGCCGCTAATGCTGCCGCTGACCTTCGGATCGACGATCGCGGTCGTGCCCTGCGAGGCCGCGAGCTCGCGCAGAAAGTCCGGCAGCGCACGGCCATTCGCCACGATCTCATAGGGGCGACCGGGCCACTGCAGCTCCGCCGCACGCACGCGATACGCGTGCCCATAGATGCACAGCGCGACGGCCAGCATGAGCCACTCGCGCTTGCGCAACGCCAGGATCGACTGAATTATCGTTATCAAGGTCGCTTTCCGTGACATGGTTCGTTTAAAAGAGGCCGGACGAGAGCCCGAAAACCCGTTCGAGCGCCTGTCGGCCGAACACCAGCAACTGCCTTCCCGCCCACCCGGACAGCACGATCACGGTCACCATCACGACGATCATCCGCACCGACAGCCCGATGCTCGAGTCCTGCACTTGCGTGACCGCCTGCACGATCGCGACGGTTACCGCAGCGACCGTCGCGACGATCACCACGGGCAGCGACAGCATCAACACGAGTAGCAGCGCTTCGCGCGTCACGTCCAGAATCGATGCCTCGGTCACCCCTGTCCCTCCTGCTCAAGCACTCATCGCCGGCGCCTGTTTCGGTTCACGCCGGATTCTTGACCCAGCCGATTGTCTGCAGCCGCACGTCCTCCTCGATCTCCTGATACGACAGCACCGGCAGATCGGGCAGCACGGGCTCGAGAATCGACTTGACGTAAAAGCGCACCGCCATCGGCACGAGCACCGCCACGCGCGCTGCGCGCTCCGTGCCGCGCAGCGATTCGATGACCGCCCTGGTCTGCGCGCAGACGTTGTCCTTCACGTCGCGCGCGAGCCCGAGAAAGACGCCTTGCTGCGTCTTCTGAATGGCCGACTGCACGCGGTCCTGCAGACTCTGCTCGAACAGGATCGCCTCGAGTGCGCGTGCGCCGCCGCAATATCGGTCACTGATCATCCGTTTCAGGTCGACCCGTACCTGCTCGACCAGCGCAATGGTGTCGTCCGGCTCTTTCGGTGCCCACGTAATCAGGCTTTCGAAGATCACCCGCAAGTTGCGGATCGGAATGCGTTCGAGCAACAGCCGGCGCAGAACCTCGGTGATTCGCTGCAACGGCACGATCCGCGTCAGCTCGGCGATCAACTCGGGATGGTCGCGCCGTGCGAGATGCACGAGCGCCTGGGTTTCCTGGATTCCGATCAGCGCGGCGGGGTTCGTGCGCACCACCGCCTCCAGATGCTGCGCGAGCACCTGTTCGAGCGTCAGGTTGCCGCTGTCCGACCGCGCGGGCAGCCCGGCCGGCACGAGCCAGACCGGCTGTGCGAACGGACCGAAAGGCTCGCCCGCTTCGCGTTCGAGCGTCGCCGGCAACGCGGATACGCCATCCCACAGCAAACGGCCGGGGCGCAGATAACCGCTCGATGCAAGTACGTCCTGTAGAAGAATCCGGTACGTGTGCGCGCTGATCTGCGGATCGAAACGCAGGTTCATGCGCGGGAACACGGGGCCTAGGTCGACGTCGACGCGCGCCTTCGCCTCGGTCAGCGCGGCCTGCAACTGGACCAGATTCAGATGCGGCCGCAGGTCTTGCGCAAACACCACGGCGAGGAGCGCGGTCATCCCGAGCGGGTGCACTTGGGAGCCTGCCGCGGCCACGCTCGCATCGGCGTGCGCGGGCGTATCGGCAAGCGTGATCAGGTTGAGCGTCGGGATCGACTTGCGGCGTCGGAGCAGCATCGCGCCGCCGCCGATGAGCGCGAACGCGAGCAGCAGGAACGACCACTTTGGAAAACCCGGCACGAATACGAATGCCAGCACGATCACCCCGGCGATCAACACCGCGCGCGGATGGTTCGTGATCTGCGTGCCGATCTGCTCGCCGAGATGACGTTGCTGCGGGTCGCGCGATGCGACCCGTGTCGTGACGACACCGGCGGCGATCGATACCAGCAGCGACGGAATCTGCGACGCCATCCCGTCGCCCACGGTCAGCACGGCATAGCGATGCAGCGCCGCCGACACGCTCATCCCGTGCATCAGTGTGCCCACCGCAATGCCGGCCAGGATGTTGATGAACGCGATGATGATCCCCGCGATCGCATCGCCTTTCACGAACTTCATGGCGCCGTCCATCGCGCCATGCAGCTGCGACTCCTGCTCGAGGCCTTCGCGGCGGCGCTTCGCCTCGTCCGACGTGATGATCCCCGCGCGCAGGTCCGCATCGATGCTCATCTGCTTGCCGGGCATCGCGTCGAGCGAGAATCGCGCGCCGACTTCCGCGACCCGCTCCGAGCCTTTCGCAATGACGATGAACTGCACGATCGCGATCACGAGGAACACGACGCCGCCGACTACGAAGTTATTCCCGACGATCAGTCGTCCGAACGTATCGATCACATGGCCGGCGTTCGCCTGCAACAGGATCAGCTTGCACGATGCAATATTGAGCGCGAGCCTGAGCAGCGTCGTGAACAGCAGCAGCGCGGGGAACGACGAAAAAGCGACTGCGGACGGCAGATAGGTCGACACCGTGAGCAGCAAGATCGACAGCGACAGGTTCAGCGAGATCAAGCCGTCGAGCATCATCGTCGGCAGCGGCAGCACGAACAGCGCGACCACCGCGGCTACGAACAGCGCCAGCACCAGATCGTACTGCCGCGCGAACGCGAAGCGCGGCACGCGTGCGTGCCAGCGATCGCTGATGTTCTGCTGCCAAAGCCGGTTGACCGTATCGAAGGACATGCTTCATGCGGCCCGCGCGACGCACGCGGCATGCCGCGCACCGAGGGCCGTCCACTGGGGTTGGACAACGTGCAATCAGTGTAAGTAAATTGGCTTGCGCGAATGTGCGTCAGATTCGTGGGATTTCGTCGAGCGAACCACAATTTCACTACCCTCGACTACGAAATGAGGTAGTGCCCCGGGCGCGCGATCGTCGCTAGAGTGCGAGTGATGCTCCAGGGCGGTGCCTGGGCGTTTTCGTGTCGTTGGCGAAGGAGGAACGGGTGAGACCGCGCGACAGCGTCGACCATAGCTTCGTGATGCTTGAGGGGTGTCCGATTGGGCTGAGCGACGCTCCGCATCCGCGCGCCGCCGGATTGCGGCCGACCATTTCAGACGAGTTGAACGACACGCGCACGCCTGCGCAGCGCCGATTGTTGATCCGCGCCGCACTCGGCGCCATCGGTTTCGACTGGCTCTGCTACTGGCGGATGAACTGCGTCGGCGGTACCGTCACGCGGGCCTGGTGTGTGCGCGACTATGCGGCGCCCGGTTGGCCGGAGCGGTATATCGAGCGGCGCTACCTTGAAGTCGATCCGCGCATCGCGTTTGCGTGCCGTTATGAATCGCCACTCGCGTGGGACCTCGACACGCTCGCGCAGCCGAGCAGCGAGACCGGCGACGACACCGCCGCGCGCAAGCCGGGCCGCCCCGACGAGCGGCTCGCACGCTTGCTCGGCGATGCGCGCGAGGCGGGACTGCGCAGCGGCATCACCTTCAGCCTCGTCAGCCCACGCAGCGGGCAGCAAAGCGTGCTGTCGTTTAGCAGCGCCAGTCTGTCGCGCCACTGGATCAGCGATCACATCGTCGGCCAGGCGTATGCGCTCGGGCTGACGCTGCACGAGTACCTGATCGACCATGTGGCACCGCTCGTCGCGACCGGCAGCCAGCCGGCCGGCAAGCCCATTACCGCCGTGCAGGAGCGCATCCTCGATGCGCTGACCCGCGGGTTCAGCGATCGGCAGATCGCGGAATCGCTGCGGATGTCCACACACAATGTCGACTACCATCTGCGGCTCTTGAAAAAGCGCTTCGGCGCGGCCAACCGCGTGCACCTCGCGTATCTCGCGGGGCAGCGCGAATTGCGATGAAACGGCCCGCTCAGTACGCTTGGGGCGGCCCGGCACCCACTGAGATGAATACATGCAACGGGCCGCTCGCGCCCGCTGATGCGTTGCCGTTGCCGCGGCTGTCGCCACCCGCCGCACAGGCCGCAAGCCGCGCGTATGCATGGCGGCGCCCGTTCGAGTTCGACGCCGGCGGCGCGCGCCGCACAGTACGCTGGGACTACACCGCGCGGCTCGCTGCCGGCACGCCGCGCCAGTATCGTTTCCGCTTCGGGCCCGCGGCCGGCTGGCTGCTGCTCGAGCCGCGCGCCGAGCGCGCCCTGATCGGCGACGGCGCCGACGATGCGGTGCCGGACGTGATCCGCTGCGCCCTGCTCGCCGATGCGCTCGCGCCACTGGCCGCCACGCTCGAAGAGGCGACGCGGCAGACGTTGAGCCTCAGCGCGCCGCAAGCGGGCGAACCCCCGTTGCCCGCTTGGCAGGACGCCGATGCGGTTGCGCAGAGAAGTGATACTGCCGCGAGCGGCGTCGCGTCGCCGCTGCGTTTCGTGCTCGCTACGCCGGAGGGCGATTGGCATGCGCACGGCGCACTGCTGTTCGACGATCCGCGCTATCTGGCGCTCGCGTGCCCCGCTGCGCCGCCGTTGCCCACACTCGATGCGCACGACTTCGACGCGCTGCCGGTCCCGCTGGCGTTCAGGCTCGGTTCGACCCGGCTCACGCAGCGCGAACTCGCTGGCCTGCAATGCGGCGACATCATTGCGATCGAGCAATGGAAATCCGTCGGCGCGGGCCTCGTATGCCGGGCGGCCACGCCCGGTGCGCGCGGACTCGTGCTGGGCGCGCGCGTGCTGGGCGCGCGCATCACGATCGATAACATTCAGACCCGCGAGGCTCCCCCGATGAATGCTTCCTCCCCACCCGGCCCGCCGTCGGACGGCGACGCGCACACGTCCGCCGCGAGCGTCATCGACGCGCTGGAAGTCGATGCATGCTTCGAGCTCGAACACCGCACGATTACGCTCGCACAATTGAAAGCGATGCAGCCGGGCTTCGTGATCGAACTCGACCAGCCGCTCAACCAAAGCGTGATCCGTATTCTCGTCAATGGGCTGCAGGTCGGCGCCGGGCATCTGATTGCGGTCGGCAACAAGCTAGGCATCCGCGTGTCGACGCTCGGCGGTGACGGCGAAAGCGGCCAGCGCGCGGACCGCAACGATGGGTAATCTGCCCAATCCCGCCGCGATGGTCGCGGTGATCGCGGCGCTGGGGATCGCGCCGTTCGCCGCGCTTATGGTGACGAGCTACACCAAGCTCGTCGTCGTCTTCGGGCTCTTGAGGAGCGCGCTCGGCGTTCAGCAAGTGCCGCCCAATATCGTATTGAACGGCATCGCGCTCATCCTGTCGGTGTACATCATGGCGCCTGTCGGCATGAGCATCGTCGACAATCTGAAGGCCGAGAATTTCACGCTCGGCACCGAGATGTCTATGCACGACATCACGCAACTGATGGACGCCGCGACGCCGCCGATCAAGACTTTCATGATGGAACACACGCCCGCGCGCGAGCGTAGCTTCTTCGTGCGCTCCGCGACCGCCATGTGGCCGCCCGGGCGTGCGAAGAACCTGCAGCAGGACGATCTGATCGTGCTCGTACCGAGCTTCACGCTGTCGGAGCTGATGAAGGCATTCCAGATCGGCTTCGTGCTGTACCTAGTTTTTCTCGTCGTCGACCTCGTCGTCGCCAACGTGCTGCTCGCACTGGGCATGCAGATGATTGCGCCGACCGTCATTTCGGTGCCGTTCAAGCTGCTGCTGTTCGTGACGCTCGACGGCTGGTCGGTGCTCGTGCACGGCCTCGTGCTGTCGTATCGTTAGGGGATCCCGCATGGGCTCGTGCGATTGCGGCGGCGTTCGCACCCTGGCACGGACCGGCACGCGCGCATCGGTTTCGGCAATCGCGCTCGTCGCAATGCTGCTCGCGGGGCTGGGGTTGCTCGTGTTGCAATCGCCGCGTGCGAGCGCTCAGGAGCCGCCGACGTCGGCAAGCTTCGCCGCGCTCGCGCAAACCTGCGCGCCGCACGTCGATGTAACCACGCTCGCGGCGCTCGTGCGCGTCGAATCCGGCTTCAATCCATACGCCATCGGCGTCGTCGGCACACACCTGCAGTCCCAGCCGCGCAGCTATGCCGAGGCCGTCGCGACCGCACGCGCACTGGCCGCCCGCGGCTACAACTTCAGCGTCGGCCTGGGTCAGGTGAACGTGCGCAATCTCGCGCGCGTCGGCGAAAGCCTCGCCACGATCTTCGAGCCGTGTCGCAACCTGCGTGCGAGCAGCGCGATCCTGCAGCAATGCTTCGCGCGCTCCAGCGCGCATGTGGCTCACGCCACGCGAACCTTGGACCCGCAACGTGCATTGCGCGACGCGCTGTCCTGCTACTACAGCGGAAACTTCCAGACCGGTTATCGGCAGGGATACGTCGCCAGTATCTTGGCAGGCGCATACACGAACTGGCGGATCGCACGCGCGCAGGAAGCGCGCTCGAACGCGGCGCATTCCACACAACAGCGGTAGTCACTAGTCACCGCAGCCGCGGCGACCGCGACGCATTCCAGAATCTGCGGCGGCGGGGCCTCGGGACAGCCCCGCTCGACACCGCCCTCGTTCAAGAACCGTTGTTGAGCACGACCGTCTCCCCCTTGAAAATCAAATCGGGATGCTCGTCGAACTTCGGATTGAGCTGCAACAACTGATGAAGGGCAGCCGCCGTCTCCGCATCCTGTCCTTGCGGAGCGAGTTCGGCGATCTCCGATGCGGACAGGATCTCTTTCAGATGCGTCTCGCTGATCCCCCACAGCGAATCGCCGTGCTTGACGCTGACCTCGGTTGGCTTACCGGTCTTGCCCGGTGATTGGCCCTTGTTGCCCTGGTTGCCGTTCTGGCCGTGATTGCCCGAGGTGCCTTGATTGCCTGGCCCTGGCCCGCTTCCCTGGCTCGGCTGGCCGTTGCCCGGCGGCTTCTGATGCGATGCGCCATTACCGTTGCCATTGCCCTGCGCCTGCACCGCGGGTCCCGGCGGCAGCGTGAACGCTTGCAACACGAAGCGGGCAATGGCGCCGGCGGCGAGGAACATCAGCGGATGCACGCGGCCGATGCGGATCGGGCGCGCCGTGCCGCCGCTCGTGATCTTGCGCGTATCGTTGTAGCCCTGGACCCCCGAGCCGACCCCGAATACAACGTCGAGACCGCCCTTGACCAAGCCAAGCGGTGTGAGGACCTCCGCGTCGGACACTATCCAAGGTATCGTCGCGAGCGTATAGCCGTTCATCACCGTCGCCTGCGCGAGATCCTGCACGCGCACGGTGACACCCAGCGCTGAAGTTCGGAGCAGCCCCGCCAGACGCCCAGCGAGGTTTTTCGTCGTCAGCACGGTGTTCGACAGGCCGAAGCCCAGATTGATCAGCATCGGCGCAACGCCGTGGCTCACGCCTTTTTCCAGCACGTAGGTGCCATTGATCGACACGTTGGCCGCGAGCGTCGCCGCCTGCAACACGTCGTTCACATTGCCGAGCACCGTGCGAGGCATGTACAGCTTGCCCGGCGCACCGGCCAGCACGGCCAGCGCCTGTGCATCGCCGGGCGTTGCGCGCAGCGTAGTGAGCGCCGCTTCGTAGTCCCGCCGCACGCTGCGGTTGATGCCCCATGCCGCGCCGCGCTGCACGAGCCAGTGCTGGATCCAGTCGAGGTGCGGTTCCGGATCGGCCCCGGCTGCGCCGGCGACGTGCCGGCTGATCAGCGTGCCGAGACGCGTGCGCAACGCGACGACCGAGCCGCGGTAGATGAAGCATAGCGACGCGGTCGCCGCCGGCAGTGCGATGTGGCCAGCCAGGTCGATCGAGCCGGCGGCGACGCCGAATGCGCCACCGAAGGTCGTCCCGATCCGAGCCCAGCGCATCGGCTTGCCGGTCGTCGATGCCTTGGAACTCGGCGATGCCTTCGAAGCTGGCGATGTCTTTGAAGCCGGCGATGCCTTCGAACCGGGCGATGCCTTTGAAGCCGCCGATGCCTTGGAACCGGGCGATGCCTTCGAAGCCGGCGATGCCTTGGGAACGGACGATGCGGACGATGCGCTCGATGCCTCCGCAGCCTGCGTTGCTGCGCCGACGCTGCCGGCGGTCGGCGCAGCAGATGGAGCCGGCGCGTCGGCCCACGCGATGGCGGTCGGATCATCGGTCCATTGCGCAGCGGGGAAGCGCCCATCGGTGCCGACCTGCGCGGGTGGCCGCCGCGACATCACGACGTAGAGATCGGCGCCTACCTTGTCGGCGTTGAGCGGCGACTTCGCGATCCGCTGTCCCGGGGCGCCGCCCGGTTCGCTCTGACCGAGCCAGCGTCCCTGCTTGCTACCCTGCGGGAATATCGCCCAGCCAATCAGCTTGCCCTTGATGCCGCCTGGCGCGCCGGCCCGGTTCGGATCCTGCGAGGACTGCACGAGGTACACATAAGCGTCGCCGTTCGCGTGCAACTCACCCCCATTCAATCGGTCCAGCAGGTCCGCCCACTTGTCCCCCGGCACCAGCAGGTCGGGCTCGCTTGCCACCGCCGCCGCCGCGGCGGAACCGGGCGCACCCACCGCGGCGCTGCCGGTGTCCTCGCCTTCCTCGTTGCCGCTTCCCTGATTCCAGCGGCCCAGCCGCGCATACGCCACTTCCCCCGGCGCTGCCTCATCGCCGCTCGTGGCGACTTCGGCCTGCGCCGCCTCCGACGTCTCCGACACTGGCAAAGACCCTTGCAGCGGATCAGGCTGCGGCTCAGGTAACGGATCGAGCGGCAACGGGTCCGGCGGCGTGTCGAGACCGCGCAGCGACAGCAGCAGTTCGTGCAGCGCGCGGGTCATCCTGCCGCGCAGTCCGTCCAGCTGTTGGTCGCCCGGGCGGCTCGCCGCATTACCATCCCGGTAGAAACGGCTCCCGATGCTGATCACGTCGCCGAACTGTTCCGGCGTCAAGAGCACGTCCAATCGTTCCGCTGCGTGCAGCGCGCCAAGCAGGCCGTCGCTTGCCGTCATCGCGGTCGGGCCGGTGATCGGGAATTTCGATGTAACGACCGAGCCCGGGTTGACTGCCGTGCCGTCCTCCGCGCGAATCGGCCTGACTTCGTACCACGGTCCTTGACCGGCCGTATGCAGTCCCGCGTACACCGGCGCGTCACCGATGCCGACCGTGTCAATCTCGCGAGCGTTCGCTTGCAGCAAAATTTCGTCGAGCGGCACCGCGTCGATCGGCGTGCCATCCGTCGTGTGGTACGCGCCGTCTGCATTGCGCCCGTACACCTTCACAGCGAACACCGACGCAGGACCGACTCGCTCGAGCAGGTCGGCGGCGGCGCGGCGGGGATCGCCGCCCGGTTCGAACACTTCGACCTTCGGCCTGCCGGTGCCCGCAGCGGCATGCGCAATGCGTACGCTTTGCGCGGTTTGTTCATCGGGGACCACATACACGAGGTTCGAGCCCGCCTGCGACAGCCCACCACCGAGCAAGCCCGCGGCCGCCACACCATCGGCTGCGCCGTGCTCGGCGCCGACGATGATCAGCGCGGCGCTCGACGGATCGACCGACGCCGCCGCGATTTCGGCCGCATTCGGCGTGAAGATGTGCGTCTGCGCCCCGTGATGCAGTTCGCCGCCGCTCGCCCACTGCGTCGCCAGCAGGCGGCTGATTGGCTTAAGCCGCGGCGGTGCGAGCGCGTCGTGGGCTGGCGCCAGGTCGCTGCCGCTGCCGAACGACTCCAGACCGATCGCACGCACGCCCTCGTAGCCCGTCAGCAGGCGCGCGTCGGCCGCAACCAGCGCCGGCTCGGGGCTCGTGGTCAATACGAGCGGCGCGGGGTTGCGTAAGAGCGGCGCTGTGCCCTCGGGCAGCGCGTCCCAGCCGATCGCCGCGCGCGCCACGGCACCCTGTTCGGTCATGGGGTTGATGATCGGCACATCGTTCATCCCGCGGTTGTTGAGCGCGGTGCGAATCTGTTGTTCCAGCGCGGGATAGTGTGTGCAGCAGAGCCAGACGGACGTCGTGTTTTCGTCGAGCTGCATCACGATCTCATTGACGTCGGCCTGCACGCGTGCGCGCACGGCCCGATCGTCGCTCTGGTGATCCATCGCATTCACGAAGTCGGCCCAATGGGGTGCCGCCACCTCCTGCACCGCAATGGCGCCGCCGCTCAGTTCGTCGACCCGGTCGCGGTACATGTGCGTGCCGACCGTGGTTTTCGTCGCGAACAGCGCCGGATGGGCACCGCCTTCGTCGAGCATCATCAGCGCGGTCGTCTCGATCAGGTTGATCACCGGCCGGCCGGTCTCGTCCAGGTCCATCATCCCCCGGTAATGCGGACCATGCGCGGTGTTGCAGGCCATCACGATCAACTCGGCCGACGGGATCTCGTCGCCCGTCTGCAGCGCCAGGCGGACGAAATCCGCAAGTTTGTCGAGCTCTTGCGCGTACTGGCCGTACGGCGCGTTGCCGTGATCGACCACGTAGACGAACTGCACAGCGCGGCCGGTCTTGAAGCTGATTTCGGCTTCGAGTTCGGCGTGCGCGACGAGCGCACCGTTGCTCGAGTCGAACACCACGACGATAGCCGGCCGATCCGGCAGAAAGACGCCGTGCGGGTCGCGCGCCGCCACGATTCCCGCGTCGGTGAACGCGGCGTGTGTCGTCGCCGTGAAGCCGTCCACCGCGGCGGCGCGCACGCGCGACACGCCATCGACCGCACCGGCCCGCGCGCACGCTTCGATCGCTGCTTCATACGCGGCGCCATCCGGTGCCAGATTGAGCCGGCCCTCCAGCTGTAGCATCCCGAGGCCGATCAACTGCGCGCCCAGATTCGAATTCCATGAGGTAACCGAACGGTCGACCGGTACATCCGAGCGAAACTCGAGTTGGGTCCCGTCGGGAAGCGTGACCATCGGGATGTTCTGCTGCACCCACGGACTCAGTTGCTTTTGCACGACGCCGGCTTCGTTGCCGCCGTCGCCGACGCCGAACGTCGACACGCCGCGTTCGTTGGCGACCTCGATCAGCGCATCGCGTGCCGAGTTGAAGCCCTTGACCGACTTGCCGCGCATGTTGATCGGTCCGTCCACGCTGGTATGCGCGGGCAATTCGATCGAGACGACCGCGTCCGGGGCGAGCCGGTCGAGCAGTTGCCCAGCCGCGGGGCGCGCGCCCGAGTCATAGCGCGCACCGTCTTGCGCCGCGGGTCCGTACGGCGTATCGAAGAGTTCGATTGGCACGTTGTGCGCGCCAAGCGCGTCGAGCGAAGCCCGCATCGCACGCAGGTTCGCGGAATCCGTCACGACCGTCACCTGCATCGGCTTGCCGCCGCTCGCCTCGCGAGCGGCGCTCAGCTTTTCGATCACGCGGGCGAGATAGGCGGTGCCAGGGGGGCCGTCGGTTTCAGGCATCGGCCGGCCGTGCTCGTCGAGATCCACCGAGAAGCCCGTCACCAGCACGATCTTCGACTTGTCGCGCAGTTGGTCCGCGGCGCGGCCTGCGCCATCGAGCAGATAGAAGTTGGACAGACCCCGCTTGTCGAACGCCGCGCCCAGGTTGTCGACGTCGGTGCCGGCTTCGTACGACGCCAGCGGCGTATCGCCGGGCGCCGCGGGGCTGTTCGACGAAAGTCCGGACACACGGCTGGCAATGCGGTTCTTCATCCGCGCCGCGGCTGCTGCGGCCCTTGCCACCGCGTCAGGGGCGCCGCCGGACTGATTCGGATCATTGTTCCAGCGTGCGAAGCGCGCATAGGCGACTTCGGCGACGCGCGCACGCACGCGTGCCAGCAGGCTTGATGCCTCCGCCTCCGCCTCCGCCTGCGCGGACGAGCCCGCTGGCTCGCCGTCCGTGTGTTGCACCCCGCCGCCGGCGGTATCGCCGGGTGTATCGTTCGCGGCTCCGGTGCCACCGGAGCGGGCAAGACCCATCTTGTCGGTCACGAATGCGCGCAGGTCGGCCAGTGCCTGCGGCGTGTTCCGATAGACGTCGAACAGTTCCGCCTCGTACGCTTTCTTCGCTTCGGGATCGGCGTCGAAGTACGCGCGCGCCGCGACGTCCTCGCCGATACGATCGACGACCAACTCGTTGACCGCGCCGTCGAGCGCATACAGGATGGCCGGATAGCCCTGATGGAAGCTCTCGTAGACGTGATTGGCGAACGACGTGTTGTCCTCGCCCGGCGCAGCCGCACCGCCGTTGATCTTGACGTTGAACAGCTCGGTGAGCCCTTCGTGCGTGTCGATGTTGAACCAGCCATTCGCCTTGACCTGCGGATCGGCATTGAGCCGCGCGTTGAGCTCGCGCGACCACGCGATGAACTCTGGGCTCTGCGCGAAGTGCAGCATGTCATGGATCACCACCGACGACGCAGTGACGTTCTCCGGCGCGATCGAACAGGGCAGGACGACGCGCACCTGGCGTCCGTCGATCTCCATCGTGCCATCGACCACGGTGAAGCCGCCTACGTTGTCGTCGAACGAACCGCGGCCTTCCTGCGCGGCCTGTTGGCGCGCCTGCACGAAGCGCTCCGGCTCGAGCAACGCGACCTGCTCCGCATTCGGCATCTGCCCCGGCAGGATGAATTTGCCGAAGCGAGCCTTGATCACGCGGATCGCGTTGCCCACGTCGTAGCGCGTAATTTTCTGGCCGGCCACCGGAGCCGGTTCGAGACCGGGTTCGGGCGTCGCCGCGTCGTTTGCGTTGCCGCCCGATAGTGCGTTCACGCGGCTGGTGTCGGGCGATGTTGCCGTTGGCTTCGCCGCGCTCCGCGTTGGCTTTGCCTCGCCCTGCGCAAGCTCGTCCGGGGTTTCCTGCTGTGGCTGGTGGTTTTGATCGCGCGTACCGCGCGATTGCTGATCGACAACAGCCGGCACCGCCTTCGCATCGCTCGGCGCCCGCGCGCCGCTCGCTCCTTCCGACGCCTGTCCGTTCTGCCCCCGCGTGCGCTGTCCGTTGGATCCGGCGTCGCGGCCGACCGCGTCGACGGGAGCAAGCGATCCCGCGTTGATGCCATCGGGCGCAGCGCTTCCCGCCATCGTACCGGGCGAGGTCGCGAACATCGTCAGCAGTGCCTGCGCTGCCGGCGGACTCGATTCGTCGCTGCCCGCAGCACGTGTCGGTTGCGCGTTCGCGTTCGCATTGGCGTTGGCGTTCTCGTCCTCGGCGTATTGCAGCAGCAATTCACGCACGCCCGCGACGCGCGAGGGCGGCTTACTTGCCGTGCCGAATACGGCTTGATGGGCCTTGGTGGCGCTGCGCGCGGCCAGCCAGTCAGCGGGGATCCGCTGCCGCATCGCTGCGACGAGATGATTCACGACCGCGTCGAGCAGCACGTTATCGGGCGCTTGGTCAGCCGGGAGGCTGGATTTCCCCAACTGGCTCGTGAACGATTCGTAGAATTGCTCCAGGTGTCCCAACTGCTCGCGGCTATCGCCATCGGCCGATGCCGGGTACGCGCGTGCGAGTACCGAGTCGGGATTGCCCGCGGCGGCACCCTGGGGCCATCTGGTCTCACCGCCGAACGCCGTCATCGCGCGCGGATCGAGTTTCAAATCGCTCAGGTCCTTGATCACGACGTCCGCCACGTGACCGTCCGCGCCGACGATGACGTCGACGTTCTGCTCATGCAGGATCGGATGCGCTTGAAGCCCCGTCATCATTCGAAGCAGCGCGTCGCCGAGCCGCGGCGCGACCTCATCGACGAGCCACTGTTGCTGCGGCGACAAGTTGCCGCCCTCGCCCGCGGCATCCGCGCCGAACAGGCGCACGCCAAGCGGCGTCGCAGCAAATTCAGGCGACGTAAATACATGCAGCGATGCAGTGAAATCACCAGGCTCATAGCCGCGCTCAGCCACCGGCATCGTTCGCCACAACTGGGTGATCGGCCGGCTACCGTCGCCGAGATCCAGCGATAGGCCCGCGGGCTCAGCGGCCAGTCCCGGCATTGCACCCGCGGCATCGTTCGCCTGCACCGCCGCCTCGACCTTGCCGGGCAACAGCGTCTTCTCGCCAGGCGCAAAGCCGAACTCCCCGCGCTCCGGCATCGAGAACTTGATCTGCTGCCAGCCGTCGGCGGTCTCGATCTGCAGGGTGCGCAGCGAACTCGTCATCAGCGCCGGCTCGGCGCCTGTGGGCGGCCCGAACGTATCGGTCATGCGCTGCACATCTTGGTCGTCCGCATAGTGCAGCCAGACGCGCAGCTTGCCGTCGGCCGTCCGGAACGGGCTGTCGCTCGTGCCACCGTACTGCGTGAGCCGCGCGCCCGGCGCGGCGATTTGCTCGTCGGTCAGATCCCAATACGGCGCGTCGCCGCGGCGCAGCAGACGCTGGTAGGTGGCCGGAGTGAGATCCCCTTCCCGACTGATCCCGAACGTGTTGCTTGCGCGCGAACCGTTGAATTGCTGCTCGTAGAGGACACGCAGCAGTGCGTACGCTTGGAACGGGTTCATTTCGCCCGAGAGCGCACGCTGCACGTCGGCGGTGTCGAGCAATGCCATGTCGACCAGCGCTTGGGCGTGAGCGGACATGCGATCGAACGAGTCGAGTTGCCCGGGTGCGATCGGCTCGCCGGCTGGGCCGTCCAGCAGGGAGCGCACGCTTGCCGGATCGTGCAGATGCCACTCGGCAGGCAGTGCTTGCCAGGCCTCCCGCGCGGAGGTTTCGTCAAGCGTCGAGTCCCACGTGTCAGGTCGGGTGCCACCGTCCTGGCGCAACTGCGCGGCGGCCGACGTGGCCCGCTGCCAAAACTCGCGCAGCGTCGTCAACCGCTCGTTCATCTGCTGGTAATCCGCCGCGCTCGCTGGCGCATTCATGAGCACGGCGCTCGCGCGAAGGTCCGCGGGCAGCAGCCATGAGGCGTCCTGGGCGCCGGCCGTGGAAACGGAGGCGCCATCGGCCGATGTGCGATTCGCGTCCTGCTGCCGTGCGTTCAACGCTTGCAGTGCGGTAACCAGCGCCGCGGCCTGCACGACACTGTCCGCTCCCGCTTTGGGTTCGCCGAGTATCAGCGTGCCCGAGCTCGTCACCCGCATACCCGACGGCAGGTTGTCGTTGAGCACCTGCACCTCGTCCGGTGTGAGCTCGACGGGCGTACCGCCCGTATTCGTCGCGCCGTCATCGCCGTGCTGCCCCAGCAGCCCCGCCTCACGCAGTATCGACGCCACCTGGGTCACGCTCTTGATACCCGTTCCGCGTTCGGTCAACAGCGCGACCCGCTCCGCATCGGTGTCGCTCAGGTGATCGAGGGCGAAAGGAGCGACTTCGACATCCCCGGAGTCCAATAACCTGACACCGGCCGGCAATACCTCGTTCTTAGCCTGCACACGGGCAGTCTTCATCGCCGGATCGCCCGCACGGATGCGTTCCACGCCGATGCCCGACGCCATCAGCCCCATCGAGGTGAATAGGTTCAGCCAGTCCTGCGCGGTGGCCTGATTGCCCGCCTTGGCGAGCGCATAGGCCTGCTGCGCCATCGACACGGCGTTGGTACCCATCGCAGCGAACCCGGTCAGCTTGAACGCGGTCGAACCCTGCAGCGCACGCAATGCACGCGTGAGGTCCGCCGTGAGTTGCACGGTGCCGTCGGACGCGACGAGCGGGCGTGTCAGCAGACGCGAGAGCAGCGTATCGTCGAACGTCCGGACTGCGCGATTCCCGGCGAGCGTCGCCGCTACTTCGGTACGCGCGAATTCGAGCGGCGTCGCGTCGCGCGCGACCGTGGTCAGGCGCGTGGCATCCTGGAACGCCGGCGCACTGGCCGCGAGCCGATCCATCATCGTGCCCGAGCGCGCGAGCAGCCCCAAGCCGCTCGCCGCCCCGCCGAATGCATTCGCCGCGAGATCCAGCCAGTTCACCCAATCGCCCGCGCCGCCGGGCGCGCTGAGCTTCTTCAATGCACCGACGGTACCGGCCGCCGCGGTCAGCGCAAAGCCGGCATCGGCCGCCTCCGACAGCAGCACCATCCATAGCGGCGCGCTTTCCGGCAGCGCGATCATTGCGACAATCCCGCCGATGACCATCCCCGCCATCTGCAAATCGGTCTTCAGGTGGTCCCAGTTGTACCAGTGATCGTTCGGCTTGTAATCGACGAAGTACGCGTTGCCGTTCTGGACTACGCCATTCGCGTCGACGACCCAGTGCGGCTGCACGAGCATGTAGCCTTTGTCGAAGCCGGAATGCGACTGCCAATCGGAATAGCCGTAGCGGACCGTGGTGTCCGCCGGCCCGACGTCGATGGTCCGCCCGTCCGCAGCGAAGCCCTCGAGCATCGTGAAGCTCGCGTCCGCCTTGTCGCTCGACGGCGTGCGTGATTTCCACCATTCACCGGACAACGATGTGACGGTGACCGGCTCGATCCCATCCGGTAGGTTGACGCCCTCGCCGTGCATCAGGCTCTGAGCGAGCTGCCCGAGCGTCGTCTTGTGCCCGTCCGCGTCCAGCACCGTATCGTTCGGATCGTAAAGCGCGAATTGCCCATAGGCGAGCGCCTGTTGTTCGGCGAGTGTCGACGGCGAATAATCGACCTTGAGATTGCTCTGCTCGCCGATCGTATTGAGCAGCAGGTCGTAGCTCGTCACCGTCTGCACGCCGTCCTGCCACGGTAGGCCAGCAAGGTGGCCATCGTGCGTGATCACCGTGCCGGCCGCCGGCGTGAACGACGTATCGTCGGCAAGCGCAGTGCTCGTCACTGGAGCGGCGGGCTTGCCGAGGTTCGAGAAGCCGGTCTCACGCGCGATCTCGACGCCCAGCTGGCCGTTCGGATCGTCGTCGAGCATGTCCTGCGCAAGCTGCATCGACGCATTGCCGTTTTTCTTCAACGCACCGAAGCCGAGGTCCTCGCCCCAGACCACCGCGCCCCCCTCGCTGACCGAGGTTTGCATGTTCAGACGGGAGCTGTAGCTCACGTCTCCGAAATTCGCATCGCCGACCACCCTCTTTTCGAGCGCTTGACGCAGCGACGTCATATCCGGGTTCGGCGCGCCGCCGGCCTCGGCATAGACGCGCGAAATCTGCGTCATGTCGTTCGCATCCTTCGTCCACGCGACGAGCTGATCAGGCGAAAACGTCGCATGATCGCCGCTGCCCTTGCTGAACATCTGCTTCACCAACAACGCCGCCAGGTCAGGATTCGTGCCCTGCAGCGTATCGGCGAGCGTCTTCAGCTTGTCCGCGTCCTTCTTCTGCGCGAATACCGACGTGTGGATCTCGGAGAATAGTTGCTGAAGCGCCGGGTCCTGCGCGGCACTGTCCAAAAGCTCGGCATAGAGCGCCGTGCCTGCGTAGGCTTGCAACTGTGTGCCCGCCGCGTGCAGCCGTCCCGCTAGCGACGCGGAAGGATCGCCGTTGGCGAGGCACATCATCGGCGGCTTCGCCGCATCGGTGATGCTTGCGAGCGCCGAGGCCTTGAGGTTCGCGATCGTCGCGTCGCCCATCACCTGCTGATAAAGCGGATCGTCGTGCTTGAGCCCGTAGGTCTCGTCGGTGAGGGTCTGCGCGGCGGCAACATCGCCGGCCGATGGATCCGCACCCGCTGGCGTCGCGAGCTGCTGCGCGTACTGCACCTGTCCGATAATCTGCAGCGCATCGAGTCCGGTCTGCCATTGCTCGAACGCAGCCTGGAGCGCCTTGCCCTCCGGGGAATCCTTTGCGGTGTATTGCGCCGCCTCGATCAGCGGCGCGAGCGCGGTCAGTTCGAGTTGGTTCTCCGCCTTCCACTTCGTATCCGCGTAGGCGGGATTCGACTGCCAACTGCCGTCGCTCGGGGCGCGCCCGGCCGCCGCGTTGAGCGCCGCCGACAACGCCGCGTGATACTGCTGCAGCGCGGTGGCCGCAGCCTGCTGATCGGCTGCGCTGCTCCCCTTCTGGCTCGCCTTCGTCTGCGCGGTTTGCCATGCCGCATAGGTGCTGTTGACCTTGTCAACGAGTCCCGGCTTGCCCTTCGGACCGTTGAGCGCCGCGAGGTCCGGCTTGATGTCCTGCTTCATGCCGACCACCGCGGGCTGTCCGTTTGCCGCGGGTGCGCCGTTGACCGCGAGATCGATGGTCGCCGGGTCGAGCACGGTCCCGTCGGCTTTGATCATCGCCTTTAACTGAGTCGCGGCAAGGCCGATCGGATCCGTGCCGGTCGGGTCCTTGTAGTAGGCAGGCAGGTTCGTTTGCCCCTGCACCGTCAGCGCGGCCTGCGTGAGCACGAGCTCGGAGTCGGGAGCGCCGCTCAGCCACGCGCGAGTCAGCGCGATCGCCTCGGGCATCGTCATGCCTTCGGTCAAGAGCGACTGCATGTACTGAGTCGCGAACGGTTGCCCCGCCTGATCGGACATCGGCACCTTGGGCGTCAACCCGCCGTCGGCAACCTGCCCGCCCTGCAGGGTGCTCGTCGCCGCATCGAGCGTATCGGCGTCGAACACTTGATCGCCGCCCACTTCGCTCGACGCCTGCGCCACCAGATCCCCTGGAGGCTTCGCCGTCCCGCTATTGATCGCTGCCGCATCGCTTTGCGCCTGGACGGCAATGGCGGCCTCCGCCCAGGTCTTATCGCTAATCGACGGGTTAGCGGAGCGCGCCGCTGCGAGCGCCTTCTGCAGGGCTGTGGCGTCCACGGTTCCGCTGCGCAGTTGCTGGTCGAGCGCGGACTCCGCGGTCGAAAGCGTACCGGCGCCATCGGGTGCGGTCTTCACCGGCGCGCTTTGGGCCTTCAGCCCCGTGTACTGCTCGAGCGTCTTGCCGACGTCGCTATTCGGATCCTGATTGATCAGCGTCTGATACAGCGACATCGGATCGTGCAGCTGCGGCATCTGCAGATAACCCAGCGGCTGGAACGGGTTCTCCGCCGAATACTGGCCGGCCTTCTGCTCCCGCGTCATGAGCGACTGCATGTCCTGCAGCTTCGACTTCAATGCGCCGACGACCGGCTGGGCCGCTGCACTTTGCGGGCCGCCGGCGTCGTTGACGATGCGCGCGAGCGGGCCATAGTAGGTATCGCGCTGCTGCGGGGTCTCCATGCCGCCGAAGATGTACTCGGGGCCATGACCGACCAGCGACACGACCTTGCCCTGCAACTGCGGGAAGAGCGCCTGTGCAAGTTCCGGTGAAGCGTTTGCGACCGAGTCGAGCAGGTCTGCAATGTCGGTGAGCTTGCCCGGCGTGCCGATCGCCTGCAGGTTATGCTGCGTGGCGGCCGATGCAAGCGTGTCATGCAACAGCGTCGGGAACAGCACCGTATTGCGGTAACCGGACAACGCATTGCCCTCGGCGATGAGCGTGGCCTGCGCGTTGCCGCCGTGCGCGCCGGTGACGTCGGCGAGCGCGGCCTGCTGCAACGCGCTGGTGCGGGCATCGCCGAACACCTCCTTGTAGAGCGCGCTGCCGGCCGGCACATCCTTGAGCAACTGCGTGAGCGTCTGCGCGGCCTTGAGGTTCGCCGCGGCGCTCGGCGTGCCGGACCCGCGCGCGGCATCGGCCGCGTCGACAATGCCGGTGGCACGCAGCGACGTGAGCAATTCGCTGGACGAAGGCGCGCCGGTCGTGCCCGGAGCGAGATTGGCCGCGACCACAGCCTGCTGTGCCTGCCAGCGCAGCGCGCTCTGCGACGGATCGGTAAGCCACGATGGCGACGTACCGGCGGGCTGGTTCGCCGCATCGTCGAGCTCCGTCGTGAGGGCATTGTGATACGCCTGCGTGTCCTGCGCGATTTGTGTCGCGCTCGCATGTGCGGCCTGGTCCTTTTGCAGCGTGGCCCAGGCGGTATCCGCGCGCTTCGCGTCGCCGGGGAGCGCGCTCGAAGGCTTAAGGGGGATCGACAATGCGATCAGCGCGGCCTTGTCGGTGTCTCCGTTGAACAGATGCAACCCCGCCAGCTGCTTCGACGCGTCGGTCAGCACGTTGCCGCCTGCCGCGTGGCCGTTGCTGACTAGCGTATCGCCCTGGATCGTCAGCGCCGCTTCGTCGAGCACCGTGTCGTTCGGTTGCAGGCCGCCGAATTGCACGCGGGCGGCGTTGACCGCTTCCTGCATCGACAGTCCCTGATCGAGCCCATTCTGGATCGCGGTGCGCGCATCCCCTACCGATACCGTCGCCTGGCTGTATTCATCCGCGGGCGCGGTGGCGAGGGCGCTGCCCGAGAGCGAGCTGGCCGCCGCGTCGAGCGTCTTGTTGTCGAACTGATGCGTGAGACCGACTTGGCTTTCCGCCTCCTTGATCACCTGGCTTGCGGCCGGCTTGAGCGGATCGGCGTTCGGGTTATGTACCTGATGATGGCTCGCGTCGTACTGCGCCTGGAGCAGGATGGCCGCACGCGCGAGCGCTTCCTCGGTGACCGCCGCGTTTTGCTGCTGGATCTCCTTGATGGCCGCCGCCAACGCGGCGGCATTGTCGGGCGCATTGTTGCCGAGCTGCTTGTGCAACGCCTGCGCGGCTGACGATACGTCCGCAGCCGTGGGGGGCGGCGGTGGGGGGGGCGGCGTGTAGTGCACGCCGATGCCTATTCCATCGGGTCCCATCAACATGACAAGTCCTCGCCGACGAAGCGCCGTTCATCAAGAGAACTAGCCTAGGGGAAGCCCCTGTGAGCGTCCACACCCGAGTTTCGTAGTCGGGAGCGGCTTGTGGCGAGCAAACTACCGGGTCGCGTCGTCCGGTGCGCAAGCCTGCCTTGGCGCTATTGAGCGCGCACCCGGCGCGCCGCCATGTAAGCGAGCTGAGCGCGATTCTCTACATTGAAAGCTTTTTGCAAAGCTTTCACGTGGTAATTGACTTTGTGCAGCGAAATGCGCAACGCAGCGGCGATCTCCTGATCCGAGAAGCCCGTCACGAATCGCTCGAGCATGGCTTCCTGTTCGCCGGCCAACGCGACGTCGCGCTGGCCGCGCGCGCGGGCTTCGATGTAAGGCTGTGCGAAACGATGAACGGTCAGGCTCAGCGCAAGCGCGCTGGCCATCACGCGATCGTCGATCCAGTCGATGTCCGGTGCATCCGAGCCGAGGCTCACCGTGACTCGCAAATCCGTACGAGGCGCCGACAAGCCAAAAATCACGCCGCAGTTCATTGCATGCTTTCGCAAGCTTGCCGCCAGCGCCGCGATGCGGCGATCGTGGCTCGCGTCCGCCCCGGTCTCGAACTGATCCACGCGCCAGGCAACCGGCAACCCGCTTTGCCGCGCTGCAATCAGGCGTGGATCGATGTCGTATAGCCTGTCTTCCAGGTACGGCCGCGTAAAGGATGCCGGCGCAAGCTCGCGCATCGGATACGCGCGCAAGACGCGCCGTCCGATCACGTCGACCGCAATGTATTGCAGGGTGGTGAAGCCGGTTTGCGCGAGCCGGGCCTCGCATGCGGCGAGCTCGGCGGTGGCGCCTTGCGGGTCCGTGGAAGCGTCGTGCTGCAGATGCGCAAGTAGATCCGCTTGCGAGAACCATTCGAGCGCCGGAGATGCGTCATCAAGTGTCATCGGGGATGCCTCGTTTGAATTGCCTCGTACAAGGACCCCGTGATCGCGCTTCTAATCTCTCGAAATCGAGGAACACGAGCGCATCGAGCTTAGCTTTTTTCCTATTATTATTACGCTATATTACCCGTAGGAACGCCGCTTTGTACAATACGCCGTTCGCCTCATGGACCGCTTCATGCAGTGCACTGCGGTTTGACGAGGATCGGACCTATCGGCAAGGAAGCACCGAAGAGATCGTGACGCCCCTCCATGCCTTCCGCTGACCGGAACCCGCCCCAACCGACCCAACCTTTTCGGATGTTGCTGCTGTTGGGCAATTGCTACGCGCAAACGCCTTCTCTTGATCCGATTCGAAGCCGGGTTCCTCGCGCTTCTGCTGACTGAATTGCCGCCCGGCGAATTAGCTCACGTTAAAGTGCACGCGGATGTTTTGCTGCGTTTCGACCGGATGTCCGTCCTGTATCGCTGGAAAGAAACGCCAGCTGCGCAGCGTCTGAACAAGAATCTGATTCAAACGCGGGTACTGGGTCGGCTTGATGAGTTCGACCGCGACGGATCCGTCGATATGAATGACGAAACGGGCTATGGCAACGGTTTGGTAAGCCTGCTCGCGCAAATCGTCAGGCACCGAGGGCAGCGGCTGCGTCACGGCACGCGCCGGCGAATTGCCGGGCGTCGATCCGGCGGGCGCCGGGTCAGTGCTCGTCGCACCCGGCTCGGTCGACGACGGGCGCGCCCCCGTCGTCACGGTTTGAACGGGTGAACCGGCCTCGGGCTCCGCGGGCCGCGCGGGTTGTGGCGCACGTGTCATCGGCTGCAACGGCGGAGCCGGCGTTAGCGGGCGGACCGGCCGCACGCGTGCGCGCGCAGGTTGGACTGACGGTTGTTTTAGGCGAAAGGCCTTGTTTGGCTCAGCGGCCATCTGCGATGAGCGTGTCGTCGCGGCAAATGGCGTGGGAGCGAGATCCGGTATTTCGAAGTTCATATCCAGCGGCTGTTCCAGCCTCTGTTGGGGCACCGGTCTTGCGTGCAGGCTGCGTCCCAGCACAACAAGAAAGATTCCCCATGCGAGTGCGCCCAGCACCGCGGCAATCGTGAACCTCACGGTGCGGTTGTCATCCGCCTTGACGAGCAGCCGCGACGTTTTATTCACGATGGACCGCAACCAGAAAATGCTCTGCTCCCGCGCGATGAGCTGCCAGCATGGCCTGCACGACCACGCCATGTCCCGCTGCATCATCGGCGGCGATGATCACGTCGTGATCCGGGCGCAGCGCGCGCCTGATCGCCGGTTCGATCTGATCGAGACGCACGGCATGCCGGTTGACGAAAATCGCGTTGCGCCGATCAATGCTCACAGTCGGCGGCCCATCCGCGGACATCGGCTGCGCACGACCCGACGGCAGGTTCACCTTGACGGCATCCAAGCGTTGCATGGCAAGCGATGCCAGCATGAAAGTCGCGAGCAGAAAGAACATCACGTCGATCATCGGAATGATTTCGATGCGACCACGCTTCGCAGCGCGAGAGCGACGAAACTTCACGGCGCGGCACCCTGTCCTTCGGAAGCGAGACGGATCTCGCTGATGCGCTCGTTCGCAAACAACTCCATTTCATCCATCAGTCGTTCAAGGCGTCGTGAGAAGTAGTTGAAAGCGAACAGCGAGAACAACGCGACAACCAAGCCAACGGCGGTTGCCACCAGCGACTGAGCGACGCCAGCCGTGACACCGCCCGGATTGACGAGGCCGTCACTGCCGAATAGCTGGAATGAATGCATCATGCCTACGATCGTGCCCAGCAATCCAAGGAGCGGCGCGGCGGTCACGATCGTCTCCAAGATCCAGAAGCCCTTGCTCATGTCCCGCTCGATCGTCGCCGCGAGCCCTTCGGTTTTCGCCTCGCGGTACCAGATCGGGGCATCCGGAGGCCCCGCGAGCGGGACGCTCAAGCGCCTCAGAACATGGCGTGCCGGCAGGCAATCCAGCGCTTCGATGACCGGTTCCGAGGCCATGCCGCCGGCAGCCGTGCCGGGCGTACGGGCAAAGC
>Ga0207667_10001058_pt1 | contig 34902 bp, 30 predicted proteins | sample KBSCornC52_FD_184301 | JGI IMG/M metagenome (GOLD analysis project Ga0207667, IMG submission 184301) | Corn rhizosphere microbial communities from Kellogg Biological Station, Michigan, USA - KBS Corn C5-2 (SPAdes) (version 2) | ecosystem: Host-associated > Plants > Roots > Rhizosphere > Soil ...
TCCATGATACCTGAAGGGGTATTCAATGCGTGAACGACGTAGATATTGCAATGTTGCCCATTTGCGTTTTTGCAGATCTCGTGTATGGGATACAAAGAGGAGATGCTGAGGTCTGTGGGTAATAAGATGGATCTGGCGGGTGTTTTGTATTGCATAGCGATTGATTTTCCAGCAAGATGCGTTGCCGGAGTAAAAGCGGGGTAAGAGGGGGGCAGGAATGTGGTAAGAATCCGGTAAGAATTTGGTAAGAATAGCTAACAGGCTGATCGTCCGATGCTTATCGGCGGGCCTATCGGAAGAAGCGACCTTACAGGGGGAATTTAATGAGCACTTCGGTGCCGCTGTTCTCTTTGGAGTGTATCTCGATGACGCCTTTGTACAGATGGACGATGTTCCGGGCCAGCGGCAGTCCAATCCCGTAGCCCCGGGTGTTCCTGACATTGGATGCCCGGAAGAATGGATCGAAAATATGTTTTATCTCGCCGGCCGGGATGCCAATACCATGGTCCGTAATGATAAAGATGACCTGGGATTTGGTGACGCCCACGGCAAAGGTCACCGGCCTGTCCCCTGAGTATTTGCAGGCGTTGAGCAATACGTTGGAGATGGCCAGCTCGAACAATTGCGCATTTCCACGGATGGTCAGCTCCCTTTGCGCCGCGGGGTGCAGGCTTTGATCCAGCCGTACAGGACATCCGGGGTATACGTTCGCTGCCACCCGGATGCTGTTGTGCACCAGCTCGTCGACGTTGACCTCGTCATATACCAGGTGGCCGTGAAAGCTCGACTGCGCCAGCTCCAATAGTCCGCTGGTAACCGCCTTCAGCTTTTCGGCTTCGCTCATGATGACTTTCAAGGTCTCCTGGTACTCACCGGGTGTACGTTGCCGGACCAGGGACAGGTCGGCCTCGCCGATGATGGCGGTCAGGGGTGTATTCAGCTCGTGAGAGGCATTGCTGACAAAATTATTCTGTGTTTCAAAGGCCGTTTCCAGCCGGGAAAGCATGTCGTTGAAAGTGGCGGCCAGCAGGGTCAGCTCGTCTTTGCCCTTCCCTGTGTCCAGACGTTCGTGCAGGGAGGTGATGCTGATGGTGTTCACCCTGTCCGCAATTCTCCGGATGGGGGACAGCACCTGGCGGGAGAAAAGGAGCCCGATGCTAAATAGTACAATGATCGAGAGGATGCTCGATATGATCAGTATTTTGGAAAGGTTTGCCAGGAAATTCTGCGCATAGCTATGGACGGCAGTTACGATGATCAGGTACTGCTGCTGTCCCGACGGATGGATGATGCCGGCAAAGAACTGAAAATTATGACGGGCTATGGCTTTTCCATTCTTTTGGGCATCTTCGAAGAATGTCTTGCCGGCGGCTTTGTACAGGGGGGTATTCTTTATTCTGTCGAGGGTGTCCGTCCGTATGATAAATTCTTCTTCTTCCGGCAGCTGCTGCAGATGCTGTTGACGGAGGTGCTCATATGCCTCCTGGCTGTCCTGGTTGACCTCGAAGTTGATCTTGGATGCGATGACGGCCCGTAATTCCAGCCGGGTGTAAAAATCCTGGAATGCCTTTTCATTGGCGAAATAATACACGGCCGTGCTGAGCAGCAGCACCACCGAAAGGCAGAGAAGCGTAAATAACAAGGTGATCTTTAGCTGTATCTTCATGGGCTATTCTCCTTTTAAAATATAACCCATGCCTACCACTGTGTGGATGATCCGTGAAGCGCCGGTGGTCTCGAGCTTCTTACGCAAATAGTTGATATATACATCCACGGATTTGGTGTTCATGTTAAAGTCATATCCCCAGACCTTTTCGAGTATGTCCATCCGGGAGAGCACTTTGCGGGGATTTCGCATCAGGTATTCCAACAGTCTGAATTCAGTGGCGGTGAGCTCGATGGTCCTGTCGTCCCGCCGGGCATTTTTTTCATCCAGGTTTAGGGTGAGATCGGAGAATACCAGCACGTTGGCGCTGTGCTGCGCGGTGTGGGCGGCGGGGGCGGTGACGGTGGACCCGACGGTTGGGGGGGTAGCCGGGGCCCTCCGCAGCAGGGATCGTACCCGGGCCAGGAGCTCCGCTATCTTAAAAGGCTTGGTCAGGTAGTCATCGGCGCCGGAATCCAGGCCCATCACGATATTGTCCACCGACCCCAGGGCGGTCAGCATCAGGATGGGTGTTGGTATGCCCTGTTGCCGGACCTTGCGGCAAATATCCATGCCATTGCTCCCCGGTAGCATGACGTCTATGATAAAAAGATCATACTGCCACCGGCTGATATGATCCCATGCGGATTGCCCATCCATGGCTACGGATACCTCATATTCTTCTTCCGTCAGGGCCTTTCGTATCAGGGAGGCCACGGAATGCTCATCTTCGATCAATAATATACGGGTGTTCATGCCTCTCTTCTTCAGGGTTTAAAGATAGGGCAGAACACACTATTATTCCCCGGCTGTCGTTAGAAATAAGCGTAACGGGCCGTGGGCCCTTACAGCTAGACCGATATTTTATGAGACGCATACTCCTCCCCGCCCTGGCACTGACCTTTTCCCTTGCTGTTTCAAACATGCTGGTGGCATCCCCTGCCTATGACGGCGAAGACAGTAATATCGTCATCAACAGCAAAGTCGAGCGATATTCATTCGAAGAAGGTGAGAAGGAACACCCTGTAGTTGTCCGCCAGGAGTCAAAGACCCAGTATTACTGTAGTGAATTACGGGCTTCCATCCCCTGGGTGGAGATGTATGACGGCCAGTCCCGGATCGATGGGGTGAAGATATTCGTCAACGGGTCGCGTGACAGGAGCATTCAGCCAAAGGATGACTATTACTCATCAGGCGACTTCTTTTACTCGGACGAGCGGGTCTATTATTTTTCCCTGCCTTTTGTAAAGAAGGGTACTACCAGCGAGGTGGACATGGAAAAGACCACCCTTGATCCCCGGTATTTCACTACGGTGTATTTTCCCGAGGAGCAGACCGTTCGTCAAAAGACGGTGGAGATCGTGGTCCCCAAATGGATGCACGTGGACATCAGGGAAATGAATTTTGCAGGGTATGCTATCACCAAGGGCCATCAGAGTGACGACCGCAAGGGAGTGGATGTCTATACCTACACCATCAAGGATCTCCTTCCTTTCAAAAGCGAGGACAACAGTCCCGGCCCTTCGTATGTATATCCGCACCTTCTGATCCTCAGCAAGTATGCGGATCTGAAGACGGGCAAACAACAATATTTCAATGAGCTAAAGGACCAGTATGCCTGGTACCGGAGCCTGGTGCTTCAGGTGAATAACGATGCCTCTTTGATGAAAGCCAAGGCTACCGAGATCACGAAAGGCATTACCGGCGACCTGGATAAAGTGAAGGCTGTGTATCAATGGGTGCAGGAAAATATCCGCTATATCGCCTTTGAGAATGGCGTGGCGGGTTTCCGGCCGGAGAAGGCACAAGAAGTGCTGAGCAAAAAATACGGCGACTGTAAAGGAATGGCCAACCTCACCAAGAATCTGCTGACAGCCCTTGGGTTCGACGCTCGTCTGTGCTGGATCGGCACTGACCATATCGCGTACGATTATTCGACGCCCTCCATGGCGGTGGATAACCATATGATCTGTGCGCTGAACTACCAGGGTAAGTTTTATTTTTTAGATGCTACTGAATCCTATATTGGATTTGGCCAATATGCGCAACGTATCGAGGGGCGTCAGGTATTGATCGAGAATGGGAACAGCTACCTGCTGCAGCGCATACCCACCCCCGCCTGTGAACAAAACGAGGTGCATCATAAATATGACCTCCAGCTCAACGGCACCACGCTCACGGGCCAGGTGTCCCAGGTCTGGAAAGGCGAGAATAAGGAGGACATCCTGATGCAGGCCAACGCCATCCATAAGAATAAGCTGGAGGAGTCCCTCCTGGAATTCCTCTCCCGCGGCAATAAGGATTATATCATTTCAGGCATGAAGCAGGACGGCCTGGACAACCGCAATGCCGATCTTTCCTTCCAGTACAAGCTGGTGTACAACAATGCAGCCACCGCATTCGACAAAGATATTTATCTGGACCCTGATTTCCGGAAGGAATTCGGTGAAGCCGATATCGATACCACCAGCCGTCGAAAGGATTATTTGTTCGACTGCAAGGGCGACTGGATCACGGAGACGAATATCGGGCTGCCTGCCGGATATAAGGTACAGCAGCTACCCACAGGACTGGAGGTGCAGCGGAAAGGATACAGTTTCTCCATTTCCTACAAGCTGGATGGCACCACCCTGAGATATCGAAAGACCATTATCATCAAAGACGTACATCTCCCCAGGTCCGGCTTTGGGCAATGGAACAGCGACATCGCGCAGCTTAAAAAATCCTATCTGCAGCAAATCACTTTGACCCGAAAATAAATTCACTTTCAATATTCCTCCATGAACCATCCGTTACGTACCTGTTTAGTTTCCGCCCTTGCGACCATTACTGCCGTTGCAGCTTTTGGCCAGGCCGATTTGACAAAATATAAGGAAAGGGCCGCCGCCGTCCGATCGGAGGTATGGGCCTGGAAGGAGCCGGCATTTGCGAACAGGGCGGTGCCTGCTGATTTTGCGGGCGAGTCCTGCGTGATCATGGCGCGAAAGGCCGTTATCGAGGCGGATTCAAAAAAGCATTTGGACTGGGCGCTGGGCAGTCACCGGAATTATTATTACAACAGCACGGTGAGGGAATTGGTAAAGATCAATGACAAGGCATCCCTGGAAGAATATTCCGAGCTCAGCTACCGGCAGTTCAAAAAGCTGAACGGCTGGATGTCGTCTACCACTACCACCTTTGTAGGCGCCCGGATCATCAAGCCGGATGGGTCCGTAAAGGAGGTGAATACCGACGAAACGGTGACGCTGAACGATACGAAGACGAACCGGCAGGCTAAGCTGGCCGTCAGCGATCTGCAGGTGGGCGATATGCTCGACTTTTATGTCAGGACGGAAGAGGCATCACAGGATATCAAGGAGCCGGAGAGGCTGATATTTTATTTTGGCGACGACCATCCTATTGTGGACTTTTCCCTCCATTGCGAGATTGGCAACAAATACGTGGTAGAATACCGTTCCATGAACAAGGCGCCTGAAGCCAAACAATCGACGAATGAAGACAAGGATCTCATTCTCGACATCGGCATGAAGCATATCCCTGCCGCCCCGACGGGATTTTGGATGGCCCCGGTACGGGAATTGCCGGCCTTCCGGCTGAATGTCCTCGGGGGCGGTATTGGCCGAAGCCTGGGCGATGTGGTGAAAGATCCTCCGCTGGTGGATTACGTCAATCTGATCAACTATTCAGTGGTGACTTACAACGGCGAGCTGCAGTATCAAATGCTCAAAGGGCGGTTGACAGACCTGCTTAAAGCAGCCGACCGTGATTACAAAAAGCTGCCGCCCGACAGTCTGGCCAGGCTGGTATATTATGCCTATCGATTCATGCGCTATTATAACAAGACGGATGACGCCCTGGAAGTTGGCGAGGACCGCAACAGCATGGATATAAACAGCTACGACTATCTGGTGCCGCTGCAGTTCGCGCTGAAGCATCTGGATATCAAGGCGACGCTGATGCTGGCGCCTTACAAGCATGGGCCGGATATTCAGCATATCATGGGACCCGGCGATATGACCGTGATGCTGCGGGTGAACCTGCCAAAACCTATTTATTTCACCTGTGACAATATGTTCACCTGTCCGGGGTATATTCCCTCGTATCTCGAAGGACAGCCTTGCCCGGAAGTCCATCCAAAGAGCATGTACAACGGGCAGGTGCAGGGGCTGGAGACGAAGCTGCCTCTCAGCACCGCAGAAGACAATCAGCAGATGGAGAATCTGGAAGTAAAGCTGAACGGCGCCGATATGCAGCTGCTGCATGTTAAAAGGCATACGGTTCTCACGGGCAAGCTGAAAGAAGGCGAGCAGCTGCGTCTCCTCAACTTCGAGGACTGCTACGAATCCGAAAGAGCCGCGCTGCATGTGGAGAAATCCATTATGGATGAGCTGAAAAAGGTCCGGAGGAGCAAGAATGTTTCGGAAGATTATGCCACTGCTCTGCAGAAGGCCAGGGCATCTTTGAAAGACCGCTTCAAGGCGGAGATCTCTTCCGAGTTCGAGAAGGACCCTAAAGAGGTCCTGGCCTGGAAAGTGGATAACCCAGGGCTGCGCAGCTCAGCGCCCGATCTGGTCTATTCGACGGAATTTACCGTGGATGGTCTGATGCAGCGTGCAGGCAATAACTTTATACTCAATATCGGCAAGGTGGTCAATTCTCCGTTGAAGCTGACCCCATCTCAGCGAACCCGCAATGTGGATATTTATATGTCGTATGCGCGGACCCTGGATTGCACGGTGAGCTTTCTCATACCCGACGGGTATACTGTGCAGGGGGTCGACAAGCTGAATAAGACAGTGGAGAATGCGTGCGGATCCGTCGTCACGAGCGGGAAGGTCCAGGGGAATCAGCTGATCGTACATTTCCGCCGTCAGTACAAGCATGACCAGGAGCCGGCTGCCAGCTGGTCACAGCTGTTGGCCATCATCGATGCGGCTACCGACTTCGCCGGTCAAAAGGTGCTTCTCAAGAAGGGTTGATAGGCGGGGTACGTTGTCCGAGGGACAGGCGTTATGACGAACGGGCGAAAGGGTTTTGGACAAAATTTCGAAAAAATTTTATTTTTTCCGAATGGTGCTGCTTAGCGCCTGGAAATCTTTTAGATAGGCGGGGAAATTGGCGGTAGCTTCTCCTTGCATGATAATGGCGGTCTTATTGATGATGACCACGTGCTGGTAGAGCAACGTTTTTTTATCCTGTATCATGGCATAGACCTCGCGTTGAAAAGAAGGAAAGCCGTTGGTCTTGCCGGTGACGGCATTTTCCATGGAGAGGACGGTAGTGCCTTTCTCCCGGAGCTTGCTTAGCATGATGTCGGCTATGATCTCGGGCATGGTGGATTCGGCCGGTAGGGGAATCACCATAAATATTGGATTGTCGTCGGACAATTCCATCTGCCTATTGGTCTTGCCATTAAGCGTATACAGGTATACAGAGGCAGTGTATTTGACGAACTTCAGATGCGTCAGGGAATCATCCAGCGTGAAGACGGCAAGTGCAAAAGGGTCTATTTTAAAGGACTTATCGTAACAGATGGTTTGTAAAGCTTTTTGCAGCTCAGCGCCCATTTTATCGTTGGACTGGGGGTAAACAGCCATGAGCGATACGGAGAAGGTAGTATCCCCAAAGACAAGGTTGTACACTTTTGCTCCATCCGGAGTTTGCGCCAGGATCATTTTGCCAGGATAGCCATCGACCTTGAGCTCGCTGTAGTCCAGGACCTTTATTCCTTTGTCCTCGAAACTTTTTCGATTGAAAGTGGCGGCATTGGTGTAAAAATTACCTTCTACAAGGTCCAGCGCCTCGATCATCCCGTTGTCCCCGTCCTGAATGGCAGGCAGCTCATCGGACGGTGTGAATCCCTGCGGGGGTATGATAAAGACCCTTGATCCGGGGATGTTAACATGCGCGGAGGTCTTAACGGATTTTATTTCCGTGGGTATGGTTTGTCCATGGCTGAAACAGTTTGCGGACAATAGGAAAAGGGTTAAGATGTATTTCATTTTCTTACGATGTTGTAGATTGCCACGGGCGGATCGAAGGATTGATTGTTCTCGGGCCGGGCATAAATATTCCGGACGATGTCCATTCCCTTTACCACCTTTCCAAAGGCGGCATAACCTTGTTTGTCGGGGTTGTTCTCTCCTCCGAAATCGAATCCCGGCTGATCGCCTATACAGATGAAGAACTCCGTCGTAGCGGTGCCCGGCGCTGTGCGGGCCAGGGAAATGACCCCGTCCTTGTGAAGGATATGCGTCTGCCGGGTGCTTTCATGGGGAATGCCTGGGAGAGAGGATGCCTTCTTTTGATTGGTACGCCATATGCCGCCCTGGATCAGGTTTGATCTCTCCGCCTCAGAGGACTGATTGTCATCGTTGAGCACCCGGTAAAAGGAGGCGTTGTGGTAAAACCCGCTGTCGACATAAGATAAAAAGGCGGCGACAGTTTTTGGCGCCTGTTCGGGGTACAGCTCCAGCTCGATGTCACCTGCCGCCGTGCGGATCTGCACATGAGGATGTTTGTTATCCGAGCCTCCTCCGCAGGACAAGAGAAATACTAAACAAGATATCAGCAGGTAATACTTGCGCATGACGCAAAATACCTAAATAATAACGATATTGCCGCATGCAACTGGACTTCCCTTTTTTGCAATTGGTCTTCGTAGGGTTTCTGGCTTTATTCCCGGCGGTGAATCCTGTCGGGTCCGCCTTTATCGTGGACCCTTTGCTTACGGGGCTCAATCATACGCAGCGGAGGGCTGCTACCAAAAAAATTGCCTTTTACTGTCTGATCATTTGTACGGTGTCCATTATCGCCGGCTCGTATATCCTGCAGCTTTTTGGCATCTCCATACCCATCGTCCAGCTGTGCGGGGGCATAATGATCTGCCGCATGGGCTGGCAGCTGCTGACCTCGGAGGATGGCATCCAAAAAGGCAATAAAGAGACCGCCCGGCCCTCAGGGGAGATAGAGAATCTTCTCTTTTATCCCATCGCCTTTCCCATGACCACGGGCGCCGGGACCATCTCCGTACTGCTGACGCTTAGCGCTCATGGGGAGGATACGGATATCAGCAAGCATCTTGTCAAGCTGAGCGCTCTCTTTATCGCCATCGTGCTCATATGCATTCTGATCTATATCTGTTATGTCAATACACCCCGGCTGATCAGAAGACTTGGGCCAAGGGGCGAGCAGATCGTCAATAAGCTGAGCGCCTTTCTCGTCTTTTGTATCGGCATGCAGATAGCTTCTGCAGGGGTACGGGCGTTGCTCAAGGCCTGAAGCTACTGATACTGACCATACTGATTTGTATAGACATATTTCTTATGGCTGTCCTGCACTTCTATTTTAGTAATGCTGTTCAACGGTATAGTGATCAAAAGACCCATACTCCCAAGGATAAGAAGATATCTTTTCACAGTGCTACAAACATAATTTTATTTCCCGTATGGTCTCGGCAAACTCCTTCCTTTCGGCGACATTTTTTTCCCATGCGAGTCCTCTTTCCATCAGGTCGATGGTCCGGACGATGGTAGAACCCTCTTGTCCATCCTTCTTACCCAGGATGAACACGGTGTCGGAGATGGCCACTGCCGTGGGGATATCATGCGACACGATGATCAGGGTCTTGAACTCATGAGAAAGGGATACTTTCAGCAGGAGGCTTACCACCTTGTCGAGCACACAGACGTCGAGCCCCGAGAAAGGTTCGTCCAGCAAAAGGAAGTCTGAACCTTTCAACAGCTGCTGAATGATGCTGACCCTTTGCTGCTGACCGCCGGACAGCTGTCTCGGATATCTCTTCAATACATCGGACAGGCCGAACTGGGCGGCATATTCTTTAATGGCATCATTTTCCATTCCTTTGAGCGTCTTGTTCCGATGGGCCGCCAGTCGCAGGGATTGCTCTATGGTGCGCCATCCGAACTGATAGTAGTTCTGGAAGATAACACCCATGTCGCCGGCATGCACCGGACGGAGAGTCCAGGGAAGGCCTGTGCGAAGCGACGGGGCTTTGAACGGCGTGGTGTCCTGGGATGCCCGCACAAGGATCTGGCCTTTGTCCGGCTGCTGCAGGCCCGACAGGGTACGGAAGAGCTGTGTCTTACCGATGCCGCTGCGGCCGATGACGGATACCACCTGTCCCTGCTGGATGCCTGGACGGATGATGTCGTCGATGCTGAAATTGATATCGCACAGGATGCATTTGTTGTCATAATACAGGGAAAGGTCTTTTACCTGCAAAAGAGTTTCCCCTCTGGAATAGATAGTCATAGTTATAATTTTGTATAAGGGAAGAACCAATGGCGTAATATGCCCAGTAAGTAGTCAAAGAAAAGACCCAGGCCAAAGATCACGGTCTGAAGTGCAATGACATGTACCAGGTCGTTGTATTTATTGTACTTGATCAGCAGGGTGCCGATGCCGCCCTCGCTCATGCTCAATCCTTCCACCATGGTGATCATCATCCAGGCGATGGCGAAATTTTGTCGAACGATCTCAAAGACCTGGTCCGCCTTGCCGACAATGATGACCTCATAGAGGCATTGCCAGCGAGTGTAGCCCAATGTCTGACAGAGCTCGAATTCCTGGGCGTTGGTTTGCAGGATCACGGACATAAAGGACGTGGTAAAGAAAGGCACGATGCCAAATACCAGCAGCGATAGCTTCAGCTGGCTGCCGTCTCTTGTGAGCAGGGTAAAGATAAATATCAGGCCTGTCAACGTGAGATAGCGGCATTTTATGATGAACTGTGCGATGGGTCTGAAGAAAGGCACCACCGACAGATAGGAAAACAGCAGCGTGATCAGCACGGAGAAGAACAGGGCTTTTAAAGTCAGCACCAGGCTTACGAGCACATTGTCCCATAAGAGACTGGAGGTGATCAGTCCTCCCAGTCCCTCGCCGATCTTCAACGGAGAGGGAATGAGTCCAGCCGGCAATGACTGCCATAGGGAAAGGAAGACGATCGCCTCCAGGGCCACCAGTGTAAGGAAGGTGGTGCGGCTGATCTTTTCAAAAGGTCTAAACATAGTTGAGGAGTTGTGCACCGGGTATGGTTAGTTCCGAAATGTATCCCATCCCCGGTGCACGTTTAATGATGGGCCTTCGGCCAACGAACCCGTGGTTCGTTTAGGGGGACAGCCAATCGCTGCCCCCGGGTTAATGGTTAATTTCCTAATACAATCTCCACGCGACGGTTGCGGCTACGGCCTTCTTCGGTGCTGTTGTCGGCCACGGGTTTGGCGGAGCCAAAGCCTTTGGACTCGATCTGGCTTTCTTTGAGGCCTTTACGGATCAGGTAGTCTTTTACGGCAGCGGCTCTCTTTTCCGACAGGGGGATGTTGACCTGATCAAGACCCTTGTTGTCCGTGTAGCCATAGACACCGACCTTCAGGCCTTCGGCAACCACGGCCGACTCGAAAATATCATCCAGCGTCCTGTAAGAGGAGCTCCGGATGACGGCAGAGCCAGTCTCGAACTCGATGTGGTACGAGCGGGAAGACACGGCCTGTGTAATCTGATCGGCGTACTTTGTCTCGATGGCCTTTCCTTCCAGGAGCTCGGGGTGATTGGAGATCACGCTGAGGAGGAAGGATTTGTCCACGGCCTTTTCATAGGGCATAAAGCTGGGTATGATGGAAGGGTACATTTTTACCATCAGATTGCCGAAGGTGTTGTAGACGGCTTTATAACGATCGACCTTGTCACTGCCTAACCCATAGGTGTTGGCCATGTCGGACAGGTTGAACACCGTGGAGCCACCCAGGTTCACTGTGAGGCCACGGATATCCTTTTCCGTGACACCATTGTAGTACTTCAGCCAGTAGGCGGCGTCCTTCTCCTGGTACAGCTTAGCGCTGACCTCGGCGGCGAATTGCTTCGCCTCGCTGAAGGAGCGTACCTGGTCGCCGGCCTGGGCCAGGGCGATGATCATGTTCTCGATGTCGGTGCGATGGTCATAGGCCCATTTTTTGATCGCGATGGTCTGGTTGGGCATCTGCGAAGCATACTGCCTCGTGTTGGCGATGGTGACCAGGCCACCCCTCTTTGTGGCGACATTCACGTCACCGGGTGTCCAGGTGGCGACGGCATCCACCGCTACTACGGTATCGACACCGGTGGTCTTGCCGTTGGTCACGATCTTCCTCTTCTCCGTATACCCTGTGATATACTTGTTGGGAGCGTCCAGGAAGTCGCTGGCGGCGATGAGGTTGATGGCGGCGCCATCATAGGTGGTCTCGTCGGGGTTGACCTTGAGGCCGTTGTCACCGGCCCATTTGAGCAGGATATTGACGTCGCCGTCCCTCAGTACACCGGCCACACATTTACCGATGGCATTGTGGGGATCCTGCTTCCAGGATTCCGGTCCCATCACCTGGTCCTCACCGTAGGACTTACCGTGGGCGATGGGCAGTATGATAGGCTGGTATTCGGGGCCCAATGGTTCCAGCTCTTTGGACAGCGAGCTCATGAAGGCGGGCATACCGTCACCCATGAAGGTGATGAGGACACCCGGCTCGTTGGGGTTGTTCTTGTACTCTCCGGCAAATTTCACCAGGTCGGCCATCTGCTTATTGCAGTCGTCCTGTCTTATATAAGAGATGTCAAGGTGCGCCTTGTCGAACAAGGAATTCCTGGTGGTACGTACGCCACCATTGGCATACATACCGGAGAACTGGCTGTTCCAGGCCATGCGTTCCCAGGTGATGCGGGTACCGCCATTGACGGCGTCGGCATCGGACGGCAGAGGCAGAAGCACGGCGTTGTCCTTAAGCGATGCTTCGGGTGCGTCGGGTAATACTATTTTACCGACTTCGACGGCCTTGCCGGCCTCTTTTGGGCGGGCCTGGTACCATTTTACGCTCAGGATACCGGCCGTAATGACGGCGGCGATGATGAGTAATTTTCCGGCGGGTTTGATCTTGACTGACATATGTTTAAAATTTAGATGGTTTGAAAAATTTCCCTGACCAGACGATCTGTTGTCTGGGGGGCGTATAACAGTAGTTCCATAGGATGCGGACTAGTCCAATAAGCCCTTGTAGCGGTCGGGGGTTTTGACGTCTTTTAGTCTGCCCTTGTCCTCGCCCGCCTTCAGGGCGTCTTTTGTATAGTGGAAGTCGGAGCCCAGATCGAACTTGTTGATCAGCTCGATGGCCTGGGCTGACTTGGCTTTATCTTCCAGGACCTTGTCGTCCATGAAGCGGGCGGTGACATCGATGGCGGACTTGATATGTCCTATCTTTTCTCCGATGTTGACCTTTAAGACGGCCAATGCCCTTTCCGCGTCCTGGTTCAGCTGGTCGTCGCCCTTGAAGGCCTTCATGGCGCTGGTGACGGCGGACAGGCCGGTGGTGACGGAATAATACAGGTCCTTCTTCGCCTCAAGGTCGAGCCTGGCGTCTTCCAGCATGATGCCGCTTTCTTCATAGGCGGCGTCGGCAAAGCTCACCAGCTTATTCAGGTCGCCCACGATGGGTGTGACGTTATCGATGTACTCACGGCAACGGATGACGTTGTTGGCATACAGATCGATCTGCCTGCTATTACCTTTCCCGGCCTGAAGGATCTTTACCTTCTGGATATTGAGCTGGAGCTCTTTTTCTTTCGCGTCCAGCTTTTCCATCAGCTCGCTCTGCTTGCCTTTGAGACGACCGGATTGACGGAACAGCGTTTCCCTGTCCTTATAACCCTGATCGATCTTGGCCTGCAGAATGCTGAAGGGGTTCAGCTCGATGGCCAGCCCAATGGTGTAGTTGGCGATAAAGGAGGAGAGGTATTTTAGCGCTCTCCAGAACTTTTTGCTGCTGACGATCATGAGCAGGAAGCCCATGACCACACCGCCGATGATGAGGTTGACCAGGCTCCATGTCACCGTTACCAGCCAGGGCAGCACATAGGTGAGGAAGCCATAGAGGATTCCCGAAAAGAGAGATAGACTAACGACGGCGGTGGCGATGTTCTTAGGTTCGCTCCACCATCCGGGAGTTTTTGTTTTTTCGAGTAGCTTGTTCATGGTCATTTAGTTTTTATATATTGTTTTATCCTTTCGATGTCGGCAGCTATTTGCTGTTTGCGGGCCGCGCTCTCGGCTGTATAGTCGCCGGACCTACCCGTGATCTTTTCTTCGCTGTCCCTGATCTCCGCCTGTAGCGCGGCGATCTGGCTTTGGAGATCGTTGATCTCTTTGCTCAGCGTCTGGATACGCGTGGCCTTTTGTTCCGCCTCGGCCTTTTTGTCCTGCACTTTTTCCTGCAGGGCGGCTTCTACGGTGGAATGGAAATGAGCGGCGTCCGTGTCCAGCACTTTCAGGTATTCTTCCGCGGTAGACAGGAGCTTTTCCTTTGTCAGCCCTTGGGCCTGCAATCCCGCGAAGGCGGCGCTATACCGTGTGAATTCATCGGGGACGGCTTTTAGCGCTGTCACCATCTTCGAAAATTCGAAGTAGTCGGGGCCGGGGATATTGGCGTCGCTGAAGAGCTTGTCGAAATATTCCAGCATTCGACTATCCGGGATCGGAGGCGATTGCTGCGCGCCTGAAGGGGGGAAGCCACCAGAGGGTCCTGAAGGATCCGTCTGTGGGCCGGCGCTGACCCCTTCGCCCTTTTTGTTTTTGTCGGATGCTGCCGGCTGGGCGTCGGGAGGGTTTACCTCCACAAATGCCGACAGTATTTTTTTGCCTAGACCTGCCATAGTTGTTGTTTTTTTAATGGTTAATGAAAGTCTTTATGGGACGGGCATAGCATGGCCCTTATAGCCTTTTGCGACTATTTAATACCGTTGGCTATGCCTTCTGGGATTATCTTGTCATCCACGGGGATCCGTGGCGTCCGGTGATGTTGTTACTGCCATCAGCATGGACGAGAGAAGGATATTCTCCCGCACGATGGCGGAGACATTGCACTTCCTGGCAGACGCCCTGGACTGGTTGTTCAGCTGGCGCAGGATGAGGAAGATGGCGATAGAGAGCAATAAGGCTAACAGGCCCGAAAGCTTTTTCATTTGTCAGTTAAATTTTTATGCGGGAAAAGGGCGTTTCAGAATTTAGCCCTTTCCCGCAATGGGCTAATGTCTGAGGCCTTCGTCGGACGGTTACGGTCGAACCGCTTCCAGCGGTTCCTGGTTCCCGGCAGAGGCGTACGTGTCCCGCACGCAGGCGCTCTTACCTGGTTGTTTTATGGATCTTTTTTTGTGAGGGGATTGGCCTCGGACGAACCGAGCGTTCGATGGACATCAGAAGTTGCCGGCTTCTGGAAGTCTGGCGCGATGTGAATAATAATAGCGGCCAGCAGTATGTAGTTTCATTTTACGTGGGAGACTAGCTCCTTTTTGGTTTTGATGGAGTAAAGATATAACGGGATCGTGCCTCCCAGGAAGAAGAACCGGGAGCACCGGCGAATTTTTCGGAATGCCGGTTAAGTACCTGTGATGAACGGCAAAATAGGTGGCTGAGCGCGAAATATCGGGTCTAATCGGTATTTTTGGACTTATGAATGGTTGCGGGGCTTTATCAGTGGTAATTTTGCCTTTTGCCGGGGGTGTTTATTGATACACTGTTGCATAATGCGCCCCTGAAAACCAAGCCCAGAAAGAGTTTCGGGAGATCAGTATGATACGTTGTTGCAAGTTTTTCGTGAGGCTTTGGGCTGGCGGCTGCTATTTCCCGTTCAGTACATCATTTACGAAGGTGATCCACTTGTATCTGGGAATGCTTCTGTCTAAATAGTAATCCGGCTGAATGCCTTTGCCGTCTATCGCCATGCCGGGAATACGCATGCTTCTGGTCAGGCAGTAGCCCAGCTCGAACTCGTGACAGGGATTGGGAATGAAATACATATTGGAGAAGTCCAGCTCACCGAAGGTTGTGGCGCCGAAGAGTTTTACTTTCCGGCTTTGTTTGGCGGCCAGCAGGAACTGCTCATCGGTGCTGCCGTTGCCCTCATTGATGATAATGCCTATGTTCTTCGGGTAGGGGTAGACTGTGTCGAACCTGTCGATGGTGACGACATTGGAGTTCAGGTTGACCCACTGTCCCAGATGGCGGCTTAGGGTGTCATAGGATTTCCTGGCCCATTTTTTACTCTCCTCGTTAAATCCGTATTCGGGCTTGTTGATGAAGTCGAGCATGCGTTGATTGTTCAATGTCGTGGAGTAGTACTCAACGCCTACGGTGCGGATGGGGTTTGTATAGAGGATAGGGAGGATACCCTCAAAGCTTTCGTCGCTGCCGCCGGTGCCGCTGGTCATGTCGATGATGAGGTTCTCGGTAGAAAGTATCCTGCTCCTATTGGCGGCGAGAACGCTGTCGATGTCTTTCTTTGCGTCGGATCGAAAGGAGGGTATACGCAGGAAGAGGGTTGTCTTGTTCAATTCATCGACAAAGGGTTTTTGAGCGCCTGCAGCTTTGAAGAATTCCAGCATGTCCTGGTCATCCTGCCATGGGGAGTTCACCCGTGTGAGCGAGAAGTTACCCAACTGCAGGTGATTTTTTCCAAGGAGCGTTACACTAGTGGACTCCTGCGGGGAGTGGTCACGCATGTAAAATACCGAGTGAGCTGTGCCGCTGTCCTCTGTGATCCTGAGCTTGACCTGTCCTTTGGTCCAGGTGTTGGCGCCACTCCCGATGATAAAGCCTTTGTATTCCTTTCCATATTTTTTGATACCGATCTTATAGGGCGGCGACTCCCAGATGCCTTCATAGTCCGGTGTGTTTTTGGTCTGGAGGTAATTTTCAAATTTGGGAAGGTCTTCATTTACTGTCTCCCAGGTTGAGAACTGGTTGGAGACGGTGGCTGGGGCGGAGGTGGTGTTGCCGGCATTGTTGGCGAGAGAGCGGATGGCTATATGTCCGGGCCGGAAAAAGGTCATCCATTCATACAGGAGCTGCATGCATTTGCCAGGGTCTTTTTCGGCGGTGGCTCTGGCGAGGAATGTTTTATTGTGATCTTCATAGGCCTCTTTGCCTTTTTTGTCGACGGCGTATTGAAAGCCGGCATCGTTCTGCTCGAAGGTTTGCTTCACCCATTCGAAATTGCTTTTACAGTCGCAGGTTTGGGCGTGGACAAGGTTCGTAAAGATGGCGGCGGTCAATAGAATAAATGAGTACTTTAGCATGGATGAGGAGTTGTTCGGGGTTGTAATATACGAAGCCGTCGTTAAAACAGATAGTAAACTCAAGGTAATATGTATACGAAACTAGGTGCGGCCGTACTGGCTGTGGTCATATCGCTGTCCCTGGCTGCCCAGGACAGTATTGGCGTCTTTCCCCTCTGGTCCAAGGGCGCTCCCGGATTCGAGAGCAGACGTAATATCCCCGAGCAGGCAAAGGATTATTGGGTAAAGAATATCCATAATCCGTCCATACAGGTCTATCTCCCGCCCAGGGACAAGGCCACGGGTGCGGCGGTCGTCATCTGTCCTGGTGGCGGGCACCGGCTGCTGGTGTATAATGCGGAAGGGCGTGATCCGGCCCTTTTTCTCAATAGGATCGGGGTGGCGGCTATCATTCTGAAATACCGGCTGTTTAGGGAAGATTCTTCCTATACGTTTGAAAAGGATGTGCGGATGGATGCGTATCGCGCCATGCGGCTGGTACGTAGCAGGGCCCGTGAGTGGGGGATCGATACGGGCAGGGTGGGCATGCTGGGTTTTTCCGCGGGTGGCGAGGTGGTGGAGCTCATTGCGTATGATCCTGGCAAGGGAGATCCGCAGGCGCCTGACCCTATCGACCGGCTGAATGGCAAGCCTGATTTTCAGATGTTGGTTTACCCCGGTCCGTTGGGCGTACCGCAAACTGTGCCAAAGGATGCGCCACCGGCCTTTTTGCTGGCGGCGAATGACGACGAATGCTGTTCGGTGCCGGTGGTCAGGCTGTTGGAAAGGTACAGGGAGGCGAAGGTTCCTGTCGAGGCGCATATTCTTTCAGGAGGGAGTCATGGGTTCAATATGGGTTATAGAAGCAATCTGCAGGCGGTGAGGACCTGGCCGCAGCGGATGGCGGACTGGATGGCGGATATGGGGTTGCTGAAGGGGCGATAGAGGACGGGCGGTCCAGGCAAAAAAGTAACCCCCAGTAAGACTACCGGGGGTTGTACTAATCAAAGTGTTTTAACCATTAAACCTTATCCTATGAAGACATAAAGTTAAGACAGGTTAATGGTCGAAAATAATTTCATTATATAAGAGTTTATTCTTTAGTATCAAACTTTATCCAAACCCTGGTAATACCCTTAGTGGGTAATACTCCAATGTTTTACCGGCGTGCCGGGAGCCTCTATTTCTTTTTCGAGGCTCTTTTGGCGGCGGGGGATGCGGCGGTCTGCTCTTTGGCCTTTGCCAGCTCCTCCTCTTCGGAGATAATATAGGGTTGGGGGATTGGCAGGTCCCCTATCACATCGGGCATCATGTAGATGACATTGGCGACGCTGTTATAGCCGACGTCGAAGATCCGCCAGGTTTCCCCATCGTCTTTGGACTGGCCGAGAAGATAGGTGACGAGATGATATTTTTTGTTGTCGTCCCGGGTGATATACCGGGATTCCCAAATGACACACTGCCATTGATTCTGGCTGGCCATCAGGCTTATGACCTTTCTTTCGGGATAATCCAGGGTAAGGGAGCTGACGGTGCGGGGATGGATCTTCTGGGTGTTGGCGATAAACCCGTCCCGGCCACCGTAATATTTCAGCACGCCGGCGGGGGCCAGGTCGGCATAGACTGACCAATTTTGGTATACATCCGCCTTGATCAGGCTGTCAGCAAAAAGGAGAGCGTTTTCCTTAATTTTAGCACTATCCTGGGAAAATGCGTCCAGGGCGGTGAGGGACAATACAAAAAAGGCCGCCAGGGGCGTAGGGGTTAACTTCATGGGGTTTAGACTTTGAGTACCAAGATAATAAAAAAACCAGATCTTGCAAGCCCTTCGTAACGACCTGTAAATTTCATGGTTACAATTGGATAAAAAATCTTATCTTGACCCACTCACATAATTGACACATGTTAAGGAAAACTGATTTTGTTTATTCGAGCAAACAAGAGCCGCATCGCCTTCGTACCCGGCAGATATTAAAAGAACATCCGGAAGTCCGGAACCTCATCGGCAAGAACAAATACACCATTTTCGCCATATTAGGTCTTGTAGCCTTCCAGGTGACCCTGTCCTGGGTGGTAAGCGCACAGTCCTGGTGGATCGTATTCGGCGCAGCTTATCTGCTGGGCGCCTTTGCGGATCACTCTTTATTTGTCATGATCCATGAGTGCGCGCATCACCTTTTGTTCAAGAGCAGGGCTGCCAATCGCCTGGCGGGCATCCTGTCTAACCTGCCCCAGATATTTCCCAGCAGTGTAAGCTTCGAGCGTTACCATATCAAGCACCATTCCTTCCAGGGCGTGCATGAGCTGGACGCCGACCTGCCCAATCGCTGGGAGGCCAAGCTCATCAATAATTACTTTATCGGAAAAGTGATCTGGCTGCTGTTCTATCCTCTTTTCCAGGTGTTCCGCATTTCCCGTCTGCGGGAGATCAAGCCCTTCGATAAATGGGTGGCGCTGAACTGGCTGGCGGAAATAGCCTTTACGGGGGGCATATGGTATGCGTTCGGACCGAAGGCGATTGTCTACCTTCTGGCCAGCTTTTTCTTCTCTGTAGGCCTGCATCCGCTGGGCGCCCGATGGATACAGGAGCATTATCTCACCCATGACGAAGAGCAGGAGACCTTTAGCTATTATGGTGTGCTTAACGCCGTGGCCTTCAACGTGGGCTATCACAACGAGCATCATGACTTTCCTTCCATACCATGGAATAAGCTCCCTCTTATCAAGAAGACGGCGCCCGGATACTATGACAGCCTGGCGTCGCATAAGTCCTGGACGAGGCTGTTCTTCAGATTCCTCTTCGACAGGGAGATATCACTCTTTCATCGCATAGTCCGCAAGGAGCGTGGCAAGGTAAAGCTCACCGACGAATCCAGGCCGGACCTGGATCTTGTGAGGGCCGAGGCGCGTGCTGCGGCTGTAGAATAGCAATAATACCTGCCAGGAAGGATCACCTGCCACGATGGGTCAAATGAACACTCTTGTCCCCGAGTTGAAGTTCTCCCGGAATTCCTTGGGGGTACAGGTCTTTTTCTTTTTGAAGATCCTGTTGAAATTGGAGATGTTATTGAAACCGCAGTTGTAGGATATTTCCGCGATGGAATGCGTGGTGTCGATCAGCATTCTGGACGCGTGTCCCAGCCTGATCTCGTTAAGGCTGTCGATAAAGGTATTTCCCGTCCTTTTTTTTATGAATCTGCTAAAGGAGACTTCCGTCATGTTGACGACCCTGGCCACTTCGCCCAGGGATATGGGCTTATCATAGTTGTTGTTCATGTATTCGAATGCCTTTTCGATACGACGGCTGTTGTAGGTGAAATGTTCGTTGGTGAAAGAGGCGTCCGACAGGGTGCGCATATTGCGTGAGATGGAGAGATCGTGCAGGATGGACATCAGCTCCAGCACGGAGTCAAAACCGTGTTTTTGATTGAGGGAAAGGATGCGTGGCGCCAATGCGGTTGTCGTATCCCGTGAGAAGAGGATGCCTTTCTGGGAGCGCTCCAGCATATTGCGGATAAAGCTCAGCTGATTCCTCCGGAGCAGCTTGTCTTCGAAAAGGTCCTTATGCCATTGAATGGTGACTTCCTTTATCTCCTCGCTCAGGCATTGATGGGTAAACCAGGCATGATACAGATTGGGCCCTACCAGCACCAGTTCCAGGTCGTCGATGGTGTCGATGTGATCGCCGACGATGCGTCGTGCGCCTTTGGCGTTGATGATAAGATTCAGCTCGAGCTCTTCATGATAATGCAGGGGGAAGGAGAACTCTTTTTTTACGCGGGAAAAAATGGTAAAGCAGTCATTCTGAGTGAGAGGCGTGATTTCCCTTATAATATTTGTGCTCATATATGGCAGGTCGTTAAGGTTGAGAAAAAGCCGTCAGATTATCACAAAGATGAGATAAAAAAGTATAAACTGAATGAGGGGAGATGCTTTTTTTGAATGACGTTAATAATCATACAGATAACACGGATCAGCGGACGAATGAAGGGCGGTGGGGTACAGATATGACAAATCTGGGATAAAATATCATTAGTGTTGTGGTGAGCCAGGGCTATATATTTGATGTAATGTAGGATATTCACTTCATGAAGCTACAATTACCGGATCTCGTTATCATCGCGGCCTATCTCCTCACTATGGTGGTCATAGGCTGGGTTTTACGGAAAAAGGCCAGGCAGAATAAGGAGAATTATTTGCTGGGTGGGAAGTCCCTCCCCTGGTATATGCTGGGATTAAGTGATGCGTCCGACATGTTCGATATTTCGGGGACCATGTGGATGGTGAGTCTATGCTTTGTATATGGCATGAAAAGTATCTGGATACCCTGGCTCTGGCCGGTGTTCAACCAGGTGTTCATGATGATGTATCTCTCGCGCTGGCTGCGGAGATCCAATGCCACTACGGGTGCGGAATGGCTGACCACGAGATTTGGCGTTACGGGGAGGGGTGTACGCTCCTCTCATAATATCGTCGTTGCATTTGCCTTGCTGAGCTGTCTGGGATTTATGGCGTATGGGTTTGTGGGTTTGGGAAAATTCGTCCAAATATTTATACCCTGGGATATCATAGGACCCTATGTTCCGTTCCATGTAGCTCCGGAGTATGTGCCACACTTCTATGGTATCATCTTTACGCTCTTTGCCATGTTCTATTCCATCCTGGGAGGCATGCACAGCATCGTGCTTGGGGATGTGATCAAATACGTGGTTATGACTGTCGCGTGTATCAGTATCGCCGTCATTGCCATGATACGTCTGAGGGGACAGCATTTGAATGTTCCCCATGGATGGCTCAACCCCTTTTTTGGAGTAAGGCTGGACCTCGACTGGCGTACCATCCTGCCGGATGCGAATAAGAAAATAGACAGCGATGGTTTTTCGCTGTTCAGCGTCTTTTTTATGATGATGCTGTTCAAGGGTGTCTTTGCCAGCCTGGCGGGTCCTGCGCCCAACTACGATATGCAGAAGGTGCTCAGCACCCGGAGTCCGCAGGAAGCAAGTAAGATGAGCGGCTTTGTATCCATCATCCTGCTGCCTATACGCTACTCTATGATCATCGGTCTCACCGTGCTGGCCCTGTTGTTTTACAACCAGATCAATGGGGATCTGCAGGTGGGTGGGGGGACGGACTTTGAAAAGATATTGCCAGCCACCATCAATGCCTTTTTGCCCGTGGGAATAATGGGGCTGGTGCTGACAGGGTTGCTGGGCGCCTTTATGGGTACGTTCTCCGGCACGCTGAATGCGGCGCAGGCTTACCTGGTCAATGACATCTATCTGAAATATATCAATCCCCGCGCCTCTACACGTAAGACCATCTCCATGAATTATGTGGCCGGATTGCTGGTGGTGGTTACGGGAGTGATACTGGGAATGTTTGTAAAGGATGTCAATACAGTGCTGCAATGGATCGTGTCGGGGTTGTACGGCGGGTATGTGTCTGCCAACATGCTAAAATGGCATTGGTGGAGATTCAACGCGAGTGGTTTTTACTGGGGAATGCTGGCGGGTATCATACCTGCGATAGCGCTGGCGGTGCTGAAGTCAAGGGGTTGGCTGCATGGACTGGATCTTTATTACTGGCCGATACTGTTTGTGCTGTCTTTGGCCGGCTCCATCGTGGGGAGCTATGCCGCGCCTCCTACGGAAGAGGCCGTGCTGCTATCGTTTTATAGGACTGTGCGGCCCTGGGGGTTCTGGAAGCCCATACATGAGAAGGCGGTGAGGGAAGATCCGGCTTTTGCGGGAAACAGGAATTTCCGTACCGACATTTTCAATATCTCTTTGGGCATGATCGGGCAGCTGTGTCTGACCATTCTGCCTATGTACATCGTGCTATGGCTAAAAGGTCCTCTGTTTATTACGGTGGCCCTGCTGGTGATAATTTGTTTGATCCTTAAAAAGACCTGGTGGGACAGGCTGAATGAAACCACGTGAAAGGACCCGCGTGAGCCGGCCGTCAGGTATATAAAAATTGACAACATGAAGAACGCTTTTAAGAAAAGACTGGCAGATCTCAACGAGAAGCATACGGCGTTGCTGAGCAGGCCCAATGAGATCAGTGGACCGGGCAATGGCGTATATGACCGCTGGAAGAATCCTGTGCTGACGGCCGACCATACGCCCCTGTTCTGGCGGTATGATCTGAATGAGAAGACCAATCCGCACCTGATGGAGCGGTTTGGCATCAACGCGGTCTTCAATGCCGGCGCCATCAAATGGAAAGATGGTTATGTGCTGATGGCCCGTGTAGAGGGTGCGGACAGAAAATCGTTCTTTGCGATAGCGGAAAGTCCGAATGGGGTGGATCAGTTCAGATTCTGGGATTCACCGGTGCATATGCCGGGCAATGGGCATGAAGAGGTAAATATTTACGATATACGTCTGACCCGTCACGCAGATGGGTATGTATATGGACTGTTCTGCACGGAAAGGAAAGATCCTTCCGCGCCACCTGCTGACCAGGCCGCGGCCATTGCACAATGTGGTATCGCCCGTACAAAGGACCTTATCAACTGGGAGCGGCTGGCCGACCTGCAGACGTCCTCCCCCCAGCAGCGCAATGTGGTGCTGCATCCCGAGCTGGTGAATGGGAAATATGCTTTTTACACCCGACCGCAGGATGGGTTTATCGACACGGGCCGTGGGGGAGGTATTGGACTGGGGCTATCCGACTCCATCACGCATGCGGTGGTGAGAGAGGAGGTGATCATCGACCCGCGGATGTACCACACGATAAATGAAGCAAAGAATGGATTGGGGCCTGCTCCCATCAAGACCCGCATGGGCTGGCTGCATCTGGCCCATGGCGTTCGGCATACGGCGGCGGGGCTTCGCTATACCCTTTACCTGTTCATGACGGACCTTCATGATATTGGGAAGGTCATTTACCGGCCGGCCGGGTATTTTATTGCGCCTGAAGGCGAGGAGAGGGTAGGCGATGTGTCCAATGTGGTCTTCTCTAATGGCTGGATCGCTGATGAGGATGGAACGGTATTTATTTATTATGCCTCTTCCGATACGCGTATGCATGTGGCGACCTCTACTGTAGAGAAGCTGTTGGATTATGTAGTTAATACACCTTCCGACGGCTACCATTCTGCTGATTCCGTGAACGCGTTGCAGCAGATCATCGATAACAACAAGGGGTTGGTTGGACCAATGGACCACAGGTCCATCGCCCGAAGGGCAGACATTAACTGAGGGCGCGATTAAACTAAATTTTCACCGAGGCTAATTGCGCCCGTCTGGACATTTTGGCGTAGGTTTGAAGTAGAAAACTTTAAACAGCTATGCGACTTATCTTACGGGCAGCCATGGTGCTCCTCCTTTTCACCTCTATCACATCGATGATCCACAAGAAGCCTACTCGCGTCATATTTTTCGGCGACAGCATCACCCAGCAAGGCGCCCAGCCGGGGGGATATATTGTTAAGATGAAGGAAGCGCTGGAAAAAGCCGGGCGAGGCAACGAATTCGACCTCATCGGGGCCGGCATTGGCGGTAATAAGATATATGATCTCTATCTCCGTATGGACGAGGATGTGCTGGCGCAGAAGCCGGATGTTGTAGTCATCTGGATCGGCGTCAACGATGTCTGGCACAAGACCTCCTCCGGCACGGGTACGGATGCGGACAAGTTTGAGAAATTCTATACTGCCATCATCAATAAATTGCGGGATAAGGGGATAAGAGTGATCCTTTGCACGCCCGCGGTGATTGGGGAAAGGACTGACTTCACCAACATGCAGGATGGGGATCTCAACTACTATTCGCAGATCGTACGAAACCTGGCGCAGAAATTCAAGTGCGGTCTTGTCGACTTCCGCGAGGTATTCCATAATTATGAGCTGAAGAACAATCCTGGTAATAAGGAGATGGGGATCCTTACGAGGGACAGGGTGCATTTGAACGATGCCGGCAATCAGCTGGTGGCGGAGAAGATGCAGGATGCGCTGGATGAGAAATAAAAAAACAGCATTATGGCCAAGACAGTTATCATCACGGGCGCCAATGGCAACCTGGGCGTTGCTGCCGTAAAGAAGTTCTTAGATACGGGGTATAGGGTCATCGCCGTAGATCATATTGGGACGCATCTGGGCTTTGCCGCGAGCCACGACAATTTCGAGCTGCGGGATGTAAATCTCAGCGACGAGGGAGCGACAGAGGATTTTATCAACGAGGCCATCAGCCTTTATGGACGTATAGATGGGGCGTTGCTGCTGGTAGGGGGCTTTGCCATGGGAGATGTTGCGGCGACGGATGGGGCGGCGATGAAAAGGATGTATTCGCTGAATTTCGAGACGGCCTGGTTTGTGGCGCGTCCTTTGTTCCAGCATATGTTGCAAAATGGTTTTGGGCGTCTGGTATTCATGGGGGCGCGTACGGCGCTGAGGCCGGAGGCGGGGAAAGGCGCCATGGCGTATGCGCTGACCAAGCGGATGCTTTTCAATCTGGCGGATCTGTTGAATGCGTCTGCAAGAGGGAAGAACGTGCTGGCTTCTGTGCTGGCTCCGGGGACAATCGACACGGCGCTGAACAGGCAGAGCATGCCGGATGCCGACACTGTCAATTGGATAGAGCCTTCGCAATTAGCGGATATGCTGGAGCTGGTATGTAGTGGGAAAGAAGTGTCTTTACAATAAAAAATTTGCCCGTCGTTAGACGGGCAAATTTCATTTAAACAGTCAATACGCTGTTCCATCCGGTGACTCCGTCCGGCTCCCTCAGGGGATTCTCGATGTCTTCCATCCACATTTTGTCGTCGATGAGAAATCTGTAATAATACTTTCCCTCCGGCAACATGGGAATGGAGATCTTCCATCCGCCTCCTTTAGCTTTCTCGGGCGTCATCTGCAGTTCGTCTTTAGCCCAATGGTTGAAGCTGCCCGCCAAAGAAATGTGTCTACAGGCGGCTGTGTTCAGATGATGGACATAAAACTCGATTGTTTTTTTTCGCCTGTTGATATACGGCGATTCGCGCAGTTTCATAGCAACCCCCTTTTTTAGATTTTAAATACGAAGCCTTCACTGGGCAGGACCAGAACGAACCACGGGTTCGTTGTCTGTAATCGAGGTACGAATATTACGACCGGGAAGGACCGTGTCGAAGCAGCCTTCGAAGGCCTCAGTCATCTGATCATTCCGAAAATCGGGTTACATCAGATCCGACTTTCGGATTCTAATATGGCCAATTGGACCTTAGCAAGCAATTCGAAGAGAACTTTTTACGGTATAGCGGTTGGGAAAGAGTTACAAAATTTACACATTTTTTCCTCATAATGCAAGAATCACGGTTATTTATTTGCTAAATCGGTTTAATTCTTTTTTAATGTCTTTGGGCGTCCGCAGACCCGTCAATTGAACTATATTACAGACCTCCGATGGCTGGTCCAATACAGGAGTCCCTAAGAGGGACTCGTCCGAAGGACAGATATTAACGGTTTGCGGGAATTGGGCTACATTTCGCCCACAGCCCAATTCCCGCACATATTTTTGGGGATCGGCACAGACGACAGCTAAGAACACTATGGCAGACACAAAGATCTTGTTAGTCGAAGACGAAAAAAAGATAGCAGAGACCCTTCGCAAGGGGCTGACCGAGCAGCATTATGATGTGGATGTGGCCTATGACGGGCTGGCCGGTAAAAAGCTTTTCGATACCAACACCTACGATCTGGCCATCCTGGATATCAATCTCCCCCTGATGAATGGATATGACCTCGCACGGCACGTCCGCCAATACAACGAGGACATTCTGGTGATCATGCTCACCGCCATGAACACGACGGAGGATAAGATAGAGGGTTTTGAGGCAGGTGCGGACGACTATATCGTAAAACCTTTCGATTTCCAGGAGCTGCTGGTTCGTATCCGGGCCCTGCTCAAGCGTCTCCATCACCAGCCGGCGGCGGGCGCCAATGTTCTGAAAGTGGGGGACCTTGTCATGAACCTGGACAGTAAGGAAGTGACCCGTGAAGGAAGGAATATTCCATTGACAGCCAAAGAGTTCCAGCTGCTGGAATACCTCATCCGGAATAAGAATAAAGTAGTGTCCCGGATCGACATCGCCATGAATGTATGGGACATCGACTTTGACACCAAGACCAATGTCATCGACGTGTATGTAAATTTCCTCCGGAAAAAGATCGAAAAAGACTTTTCTTCCAAGCTTATCTATACCCAGGTGGGCATGGGATACGTCCTAAAGGAAAATCCCTGACGGGACGGCTCGCCGGAGCGCCATGGAAGGCGGGGTCCGCAGAAACGGCGTCCGTAACCGAGCCTTTGGCGAAGGTTACGACCGAGGAGGACCGTGACGAAGCAGGTCCGACGAAGGCCACAGACATAGAGGTACCAATTCCCAAGATGTGAAGATCCGCTATAAAATAATGCTCTTGTTCACGCTGCTGGTGACGGCCATCATTTCGCTGTTGACATGGTCGGTCTATTACTTTTCCAGCCTGGAACGGGTACAGGTCTTCAACAAGCGGCTACGAGCCCGTGCTACCTATAATTCCCAACTGTATTCCCTCATGGGTGACAGCGCCTTTAACTTTATGCGCCGGATGGATACCACCGGAGGGCTTTTGCCTTCCCGGAGTGTCGGCATCTATACGGACGATGGGAAATTGCTTTATAAGTTCGACGCGCCCGGCAGCCTGCCTCTCAACGTCACAAAGGACCTGCTACAGGAGACGAAGGAGAAGGGAGAGAAGTATTTTTCCCTCGATCAGCGGGAAGCCGTTGCCCTCCATCGTGAGACCAGGCGGAGGGACTTTATAATAGTTGTGGCCGGATTTGACGAGGATGGCAGGGAAAGGGTGGGGACTCTGAATAAGATACTTCTTTTTAGCCTGGTGGTTGGGGTCTGCCTTACGGCCCTGGTCAGCTATCTCTTTACCGGTCAGTTGCTCCGTCCTCTAACCCAGATCATCCGGGAGGTGAAGGAGATATCCTCCTATGACCTTTCCCAGCGGCTGCGTGCCGGCGCCGGCCAGGATGAGCTTAGTCAGCTTGCCAATACATTCAACGAGCTGCTGGAGCGTCTGCAGGAGTCCTTTGCCATCCAGCGCAGGTTTATATCGAATGCTTCCCATGAGCTTTCCACTCCCCTGACCTCGGTGTCCAGCCAGGTGGAAGTGGCTTTGCAGAAAGAGCGGAATATAGACGAATACAAGCAAATACTTTCTTCCGTCCGGGAGGATGTGCAACAGATGCGGCAGCTTACCAAGAGCCTTCTGGAAATAGCCAAGACTGGTTCGCAGGGGGGTATCGAGCTCAATGAAGTGAGGGTGGACGAGGTCCTGCTGAAAGTGACTGCCGATGTAAAAAGACTGAGTCCCGAATACAAGGTAGAGCTCAATTTTGGGGATTTTCCCGAAGATGAAAAGGATTGTGTAGTATTCGGGAACAGCGAGCTGTTATACATAGCCATAAAAAATATAGTCGAGAACGGGTGTAAGTACTCCTCCAACAAGACATCTGTGGTAGATCTCTCCTTCTCCGCCCATAAGCTGTTCGTCCAGGTGATGAATCAGGGGGATGTCATTGCCGCAGAGGAGATACAACAGATATTCCAACCTTTTTACAGAGGCCCGGGCACGGGCAGCACCCGGGGATTTGGTCTTGGTCTGGCTTTGGCTCAACGTATCATCGCCCTTCATAAGGGCTTTATCCGGGTGAGGTCGGACGTTGACAGCGGGACCAATTTCACCATCGAAATGCCTTCTATTAAAATTTTCAATTAGTGCGGCTGCGGGGGTTTGTTAATGACGGATGGCGCCCTCTATTTTAATGGGCGTTTAATGCATATGCACCGGCGATGGCCTAGTTTTGGAAGCTGGTTTTTCATGAATGTAACCAGGCCTATGAACAAGTTATTCAACCATATGCTCGTGCCGGTGGACCAGGAGGATGAGGAGGACATTGTTCAGCAAGCGCTTCACATGGCCGACTCTCTGCAATGCCAGATACATTTGCTGTATAATATACCCTTTGCACAACATGAGAGAAGAGTTGGCGAGCTAAAGGCAGCTATCCGGCAGCGTTATCCTTTCTTGATGGCCCCTGGTATTTTTCTCGAGATCAATACGGACCCGGCATTCCCGGAAAGGCAGATCATCGACTATGCCAAGCGGCATGGCGTCGACCTGATCCTCCTTGTCAAAAAGAAAAGGGCAGGGCATTCCCAGCTCAGGACAGGCGCGGATGTAGACCGGCTCGTGGACAAGACGCTTTGCCCGGTGCTGACCGTGTCCGGTCAGCCAGCCCTTTCCAGCCTGAAGAATATTGTGCTTCCTGTGGGCGATCATCTACCGATGCGCAAGCTTTTGTTCGCGACCTACCTGGGCCGGACGGTGAATTCAACCATCCACCTGGTAGCGCCTACCAATGCCCTTGCGGAAGGGGTTCGCGACAATCTGCAAAAATGCTACCGGCTGCTGCGGGAAAATACCAATCTCTCCATAGAATGCCAGGCCAGCCCGGAGGAGAATCTTGCCGAGGCCGCATGGGATTACGCAAAAAAAATAAAGGCGGACCTGATCCTCACCTCCCCTGGCAAGGAGTCGATGCTTTCGGGGTTCTGGAATAACCTGCGCAGTAAATTCTTCCGGCGCCGGGGTTCCCGTTCTTTATCCAATACTTCTCAGATACCGGTGATGACGATACTGTCGTAAGATGACCATCCTTCGTTGCGGTGATAGTGATTCTTTCGTATATTCGGAGGAATGACGTGGACCCAGCTTACTAATCCCCTGCATCATCCCGGACTTTCCGCCCTGGTGGCTGCTTCTCCTATCGCGTTTATCTTCTGGGCCCTGATCGTTCGAAAGATGAAGGGGCATATCGTGAGTCTGCTGACCGTCCTGGCCGGAGGGCTTATCGCCGTCCTTGTATATGGTATGCCGGTGAAGCTGGCGGCTTTATCTGTTGCGGATGGAGCTTTGTATGGCCTGTTCACCATCTGCTGGATCATTCTGGGCGTACTCTTCCTTTACAATCTGACTGTCGTCACCGGTGAGTTCGAGGTGATCCGTAATTTTATGGCTTCTGTTACCACGGACAGGCGGCTGCAGGCCGTGCTGATAGCGTTTGCATTCGGCGCCTTTCTGGAAGGGGCTGCGGGGTTTGGGGCGCCTGTAGCCATCACCGCTTCGATGCTTGTGGGGCTGGGGTTTGAGCCGGTGTATGCTGCGGGTATCTGTCTTATCGCCAATACGGCGCCGGTGGCTTTTGGCTCCATCGGCATTCCTATCACCGTAGCCTCCCAGGTATCGGGTCTGCCGGAAATGGCCATCTCAAAAATGGTGGGTAGGACCCTGCCTGTCCTCTCCCTGATGCTGCCCTTTTATCTTGTATGGATTTATGTGCGGGTATCGGGATTTGGTCAAAATGTATCCCGATCCCCACAAACCGCTAATGTCTGTCCTTCGTCGGAGCTTCGCTCAAAAGAGGTGCGCAGCGAGTTCCTTTTAGGGGCTCCTGTGATGGCCGGGTGGAGAAAGACCAGGGAAATATGGCCTGTATTGTTGCTGGCGGGGGGCAGCTTTGCCATCGTACAGTTTATTACTTCTAATTATATCAGCCCCATGCTGCCCGATGTGCTTTCCGGCCTGACTTCCATCATCTGTCTGATCTTTTACTTTCGACGGAAGGCAAGGTCGGGGGTAGTAGATCCTTTTTCGCGCGTCCTGCGAGCCTGGTCACCTTTTATTATAATGACCTTTTTGGTGATCCTTTGGGGTATCCCCGCGATAAAGGATGGGCTGAATGCTCTTGGGCAATTCAAGGCGACCCTTCCCGGCCTGGACGCACATGCTATCCAGCAGGCGGATGGGCATCCCGTGGTAATAAAGCCCTTCACTTTTAGCTGGCTTTCCAATGTAGGTACGGCCATCTTTCTGGCAGCGCTGCTGTCCATGCCAATTATCGGCGCCAGTGGACGGATGGCCATCGATGCGTTGTTACTGACCCTGCGCCAGCTGAAGATCCCTGCGCTGACCATTGCCGCGGTCATGGGATTTGCCTACCTCGTGAATAATTCGGGTATGTCGATCACCATGGCATTGGCGTTGGCGACTACGGGTTCGCTGTTCCCTTTTTTCTCTCCGATGCTGGGGTGGCTGGGGGTGTTCCTAACGGGGTCAGACACTTCTTCCAATGCGCTGTTCAGTAAGTTACAATATGGTTCGGCGATATCCATTGGGGTCGACCCGGCCGTTACGGTGGGGGCCAATGTTGCGGGTGGCGTCACAGGCAAGATGATCTCTCCCCAGTCGGTGGCGGTGGGCGCTGCGGCGGTGGGTCTTGGAGGGCGGGAGTCCGAACTATTCCGATTCACCGTCAAACATAGCTTTATCATGCTGGGCATTGTCTGTATCCTGACGACCTTACAGGCTTATGCAGCGCATTTTTTACATATCTTCGGATTATGAATATAGTAGTCATCGACGGATATACCCTCAATCCCGGCGACCTGAGCTGGGAAAAGATATCGAAACTGGGAAAACTGACAATTTATGATCGTACTTCCGCGGCGGATATTGTCGAAAGATGCCGAGAGGCGGAGATCGTGATCACCAATAAGGTTCCTTTTACAGCAGAGACGTTGGACCAGTTGCCTGCATTGAAGATGATCGCGGTGTCGGCGACGGGATATAATATTATAGACACGGCTGCTGCCCGTAAAAAGGATATCATCGTATCCAACGTTCCCGCCTATGGGACGGCATCGGTGGCCCAGCACGCTTTTTCGCTGATACTGGAATTGACCAATCACGTGGGGGCCAATAGCGCGTCGGTGGCAGCCGGCGAGTGGCAGAAGGCTCCCGACTGGTGTTATACGGTGGCGCCTGTGATGGAGCTGGAAGGCAAGACGCTCGGCATCATCGGGTATGGCAATATCGGCCAGCGGATGAGTCTTATAGCACAGGCTTTTGGCATGAAAGTGCTTTATTACAGTCCGGGCGACAAGCCCTGGACGCCCGATGAGCGTGCTGATCTGCCCACGCTGTTCGCGTGCAGCGACGTGGTGTCCCTGCATGCCCCGCTGACGGCTGACAATGAGCAATTCGTAAATAAGGACCTGTTGAAAAAAATGAAGCCGACCGCCTTCCTTATCAATACGGCAAGGGGACCGCTGATCAATGAGCGGGACCTGGCGGAGGCGCTGAATAACGGGTGGATAGCAGGCGCCGGACTGGATGTGCTGTCCCTCGAGCCTCCTACAGATAGCAATCCGCTGCTAAAGGCGAAGAACTGTATCATCACTCCTCATATGTCCTGGATCAGCCGGGAGGCAAGGGAAAGGATCATGGAGACTACCGTGGCTAATATAACCGCCTTTTTGGATGAGTCGGTGATCAATCGGGTGGGATAAAATTTGACGCAACCCTAAACCTTTATTATGAAAAGATACCTTGTCTTATTCTGTCTGTTATGTTATAACCTTTCATTATTCTCCCAGGGCGAGCTCGCTCCACAAGACATCGGATGGCGAGGTTGGCGGGGAAAGAACGCAGCGCTTCATACTATATCCGATAAAGAAAACGCACAGCATTGTCTTTTCCTGGCAGGTGCGGACAGCATCAAAGGTTTTTTGCTGAATAACGACGGTACAGTAGTTCATACCTATACGACATCCCGTGTGGGGAGCGAAAAGTTGCTGGGTGGCTTTATCAAAGAGGGCAAGATCTATCTTTATCTGCACAACAGCGCCGATGAGGTCATGCATGTGCTGATATTCGAGGGCGATACCGACCGGGAGGATGTCATCCCCTTCCCTTTGAAGAAGGAGAAAGAGCTGTACAAGATCAGCTGCGGGGATCATTTTATGTATTTCACCATCAGCAAGAAAACCTCGGACCTTATCATTTACGACTTCAGGGATGAGGTGAAGTATGATACGCTGCGATATCATTTCGAGGACGATCTATGGAAAAAGCTTACCAAAAGCGGCTCGAATTTCGGCCGGGAGGCAGATGTTGGAACGGTGGACCCGCAGGGGAAATGGAGCGTCGAGTCAGCTCGGAACGCCAATAAGATATACTATGTACATGACAGCCTGTTTTTGGTGATGAATAACGAGAGGGGCGCTACGGGTATTATCGCATTTGATATTCAACACAAGCAGACGCGCACCTGGGTAATCACACAAAGCGATGCCGTCATGCCAGCGGACGACCGTCCTCATCCGTATAGCGATAATTCCTTTCTTCTGGATGGAAAGCTCTATTATGTGCAGGCGACATTCGACAGCCTGTTCGTACAGGTCAACGACGTCTACAGCGGCCAGCTTCTAAAAAGATATACGTCAAAAAGAGACGAGGAGATCGACTTTAAGAATACGCCGATAGTCCAGGGTGGGACTGCAATTTATGCCAAGGGGTCGAAAGAGCTGGACAAGACCCGGCAATTGCTCCGCAAGATGGTCAATGGCCGTGCGTTGATCGTGGCCCGAAGGGACGGCAATGGTCATATGGTCCTTACCATCGGCTCGTATACAGAAGCCGGCGGCGGAGGGGGATACTTTACAGGCGGGGGCGCTGGCGGCGCGCCTGTCTTTATGAGCGGAGGCGGTGGTCCAACCTGGACGATATCCGCGCGATTCAAGATGCTGCTGGATGAGAATACTTTCGAGCACATCGATGGAGATATAGCGCCTGGCGTTTATGAAAAAGTCGACTCCTTTACTTCCGATAAGTCGGTGGCCGAGAATGGTGAGACCTTGTTTATGTTAGGCAACGATTATATATATGCCTATTATGACAAGTCGGCCGACCTGCTGAGGATGGTGAGGTTGTAGACGCTTGTCCAATATCGGAGGTGTGCTACCTGTTCTCCTCCGCACCTGCGGATGGCGTTACCGAGACATTACGTGGCATCAGCAGCTTGCTGATCAATCCTGTCCATCCTGTCTGGTGTGAGGCGCCTACGCCTCGTCCGTTGTCGCCATGGAAATATTCGAAGAAGAGAATATAGTCCTTAAAATGCGGATCGCGTTGCATTTTCTCATTTTGTCCGAATACGGCCCGCCGGCCTTTGTCATCCCGGAGGAATATATTAGCCACCCGCCTGGACAGCTCCATACTGATCTCATTCAAGGTTAGCATATTGCCGGAATGGGTTGGATATTCTACCTTGAAGTCGTCCCCATAGTAGTGGTGAAAGCGTTGCAGCGACTCGATGATGAGAAAGTTGGCCGGCATCCAGATCGGTCCGCGCCAGTTGGAATTACCGCCAAACATACCGCTGTCGGACTCGCCCGGAACATATTTTACCCGTAGGACCTGGCCGTCTACCCGCAGCTCATAGGGATGCTGTTCATGATATTTGGACAGGGCCCTTACGCCGTACTCGCTGAGAAATTCTGTTTCATCCAGCATACGGTATAATATCCTTTTGATACGGTGGCCGCGCAGCAGGGACAAAAGGTGTTTCTCTTCCGAGCCTTTCTCGTGCCAGCGTGATACCAGCGACGCAAGGTCGGGACGGTGGTCCAGGAGCCATTTCAACCGCTTGGCAAATTCGGGGAGGGCCTGGAGTATCATGTCATCGATGACCTCTACGGCAAAGAGTGGCGCCAGTCCTACCATCGACCGGACCTTGACCCGGATGCCCTTTTCACCGGGGATACGGATGGTATCGTAAAAGAATTCGTCTTCCGCATCCCAAAGACCTTCGGAACCATCACCCATGTTGGCGATGGCGCTTGCAATATGAAGGAAGTGCTCGAAAAATTTATTGGCCATGTCCTGGTAGGCGGAGTTGATCATGGATAATTCCAGTGCAATGCGCATGAGGTTCAGGGAATAGGTGGCCATCCAGCTGGTGCCGTCCGCCTGTTCCAGGGTATCCCCGTAGGGGAGATGTGTATTGCTGCGATCGAAGACGCCGATGTTATCCATTCCGAGGAAGCCGCCTTCGAAAATATTATTTCCCTCTTCATCTTTCCGATTGACCCACCATGTGAAGTTGAGGAGCAGCTTGTGGAACACGGTCTCCAAAAAAGCAATGTCCCCTTTGCCACCGCTGCCATTTTTTTCCAGCTCGTAGACGCGATAGGCGGCCCAGGCATGCACGGGGGGATTGGTATCGCTGAAGCTCCATTCATAGGCGGGCAATTGCCCGTTGGGGTGCATATACCAGTCGTGGGTC